>MDSY01037759.1_pt1 | contig 41380 bp, 24 predicted proteins | sample 811131 | NCBI WGS metagenome assembly MDSY01 (sample SAMN05326643, study PRJNA326480) | marine metagenome | isolation source: seawater | place: Atlantic Ocean: South West | collected 2010
TGACAAGTCGTTGCCGTCGTCGTCTTCTTCATTTTCATCCTCGGCGTCCAAATCGAACACGGCGTCCCCAGCTAACCCAGCCGTCGTCGGCAAAAAGAACGGCGCGGCGGCTGGTTTCTTCGGCCCTTTGATAGGTTTGTTCCGTTCTCGGATTTGCTCTAAGTGCAGTAAACCGAGCCACTGGGCTCGTGGGAGGAGGGCCATGGTGGCGAGGCCGGGGGCGGCGGGTCGCGGAGTGGGCGCCTTCGCGGAGTCTGTCTGCGCCATCGGATTCAACTTCAAGACGTCGTCAGACATCTTCGCGGATAACCCTTCCGTTTCTTTTTCAGTCTCTTTTGAGGATAAACCGGAGCCTAGAATAATGTCCTCGGCGTCATCGTGTTCCGCGTGAAGCGTGGGAAGGGTGACGTAGGTAAGGGTTTCATCGTAGGAGTCGTCTTCCGAGTCGGAGTCGGTGTCATCGTCCGAGTTCTTTTCCGTAAGGGATGCGGTTTTCGTTTTGGGACCCGTCGTGCCTCCAATCGGCGCGTACATCGTGCTGTTCGCCCATAAATAAACTCCCCGTCGTCCGGAGTGCGTCGTGGCGAGCATGTCCATGGAGGGGGAGAGGGACATGCCGGTAACTGGTGAGGAGTTGGAAAACACCATCGTCTGCAACAGTCTTGAAGCCGGAACGTCCCAGACCCGCACGCAGCCGTCGCGCCCGGCCGCCAACACCCACCGCCCGTCGCTCGAGAACTCTAAGCACTTGGCGACGCGGTTTGCGTCATTGGTATCCTTCGAGGCGCTATTTGAATCCAATTTCCTTTCATTACCCTTATTCCCTCCACACCGCAGCGTCCGCACTCTTCTTATCCCATTGACGTCCAGCACGCGCACCGTCGAATCCGCGCATGCCACCGCCACCAACCCGGAAGGCCCATGTCCCTTGGCAGCGACAACCGCACTGCCACACTTTATTTCGCCGATAACCTGCATGGATACGAAGCCCCACACCCTACAAATCCCATCGTGCAACCCACAAGTCACGACAACTTCGTTCGACCCGTCGGTGACGATTCCAGAAACCGCGCCGTCGTGCGCGGGCGCGGTGGGTTTCGATTTTCTTTTGAACTCGTCCGCGCCTTTTGAGTGATCCGCCATGTTCCAGATGCTTCGAACGCCACCGGGGAGGTTTAACTGCTTTAGACGTCGCTGTCGGTAGGCGTTTAATCGTGAGCTCGCAACCTCAGCATCCTCAGCGACGTCTCGTTTGAACGTTCCTCGAAGTAACCCTGATTGAAGGTTGAACCGATGCGCGTCGCCGTTCACTCCGCCCACAAACGCAAAGTTGCCGCACGCGCTGATCGCGACTGAACTGACCGGTGATTTCGTGTCGGACACACCGTTTTGATCGACCCTTGCCGGTGGAGTCAACACCCGTTCACCCAGCACGCCATCCTTCAACCGCCACGTGTACGCACGCGGTTCGCCCACGTGGCAGGTCACCACGTTCGCCCAATCGCGCTCGCGCGTTTCGCTCCACGCCGTTTGAGAAATCGGAGGTAATTTTAATGCAGTCTCTGTAATCTTCAGTCTCTTCGCTCTGCGCTCTACGTGGCTCTGGGACAGCTCCAGTGATTGCTGGTCTTGAATTGACGAGAAGACTCTCAACGCCCGGTCGTCGCCTCCACTGGATAGCAATCGTGTTCCGCCTTCGCCGTAGAAGGTCACGTTACTTGGCGGACTCGAGTGCCCCGCTCTGAACCGCAGTAACCTTCCGGTGCCGTCCCTGTTGTCGAAGATCCAGTGCTTGACAGAGTTGTCGTGCCCGGAGGTCATCAATATGGGCGAGCCTGGGAAGAAGTACACGGAACACCCAGCCACGTCATGCGCACCGACAATTAAAGTTCTCAGCCTTTTCCTCTCAAGGTTCCACACCGACACGGTTCCGCTGTCGCCGATCGCCGCTAACAACGGCTCTCCCCTTCCAGTGGAAAACGAAATGTCACGCACAGGTTTCTTCGAGCCGTCGTGGCCGAAAACGGTCACGTACTGGTCTATTTTGACGTTGTGTATGCGTATGGTTCCGTTCGCGAAGCCGACTGCTACTACGTCTAATGCGGGCGCATTGGTTACACACGTCACTGGGGAGTTGTCAACATTGCCTAGATTACCATCCGCAGTAAACGTGTGAATAGTCTTTCCAGTCTTCACGTTTAACAATATCAGCTCACCACCTTGCCCGCCTAACACTACTTTGTTCAAGTACGTATCGGGGTGGCATATCGAAGTGGCTTTGAAGGGTTTGGGGAGGGCGAAGGTTCGGTGCTTCGTGATGCGCTTTTGATCCGAAGAATCGTCGTTCGCCTCGTCGTCGTCGTCATCTGAAGACGATGACTCATCATCAGAGTCATCACCCGCTTGCCTAGCGTTGTCTTTCCTTTCGCTTTTCTTGACGTTCCCGTCCATGCGCCCGAGTTTCTGTGAAGAGATGTCCCACGCGCGGACATTGCCATTGGAATCAATCGAGATCAAATCACCCCCAAACACGAACAGCTTTTTTATCGTGGTTGCATCGGACGGCCCGACGAACGTACACAGCTTGTGTGTTCTGCGGCAGACTACGATATCGGAACCTGTGCCTACGAAGGTTAGGTCGTTTCTGCACGCGAGCGCGGAGATGTCTGGACTATCATCCCCTAGCTGAGGGCCCACCAACACCAGCCTCATCTTCTCGCAGTTGAAAATCTGAAAAGCCTTCCCCGCGCTTACCGTGACGAAACTCTCCGTGCCCCGTCGGTTGACGCAGAACGGGACGTGCTCGGTGATGTACCCTAGCGCGCGGAAGGGGTAGAACAGCGCGTTACCGTTGGGTTTCGTTTTCGGAACGGGCACGTCGACATCCTCAGCTTGCACCTCGTCCGCCGTCTCATTCGCGACTTTTTTGCTTCGCGAACCTCGCGTGGATTTCTTCACGGGCGCCATCGCCACGGCCAGTCACAACAGCCGCCTTGTCTCACCACAAACCGATGGTCAATGTACCCTTCGCCCGTGACCTAAGGAGTACCTGGCGCTTCCACCCAGACGATTACCCGATGTCAGTGCACTGGGGAGTGCCTCTGCGCCGGTCGGGGAGGTTGCAATCTGCCGCCCGCCGCCGAAAATGGCAAAAAGCGGCGGTGGCTCGCAGCACGGCCGCAATTTCGCATCAGCTGAGAAAAAGCAAACAACAAAAGCACGATCGCCCTCTATCGATCCTTCCAGAGCTCGTGGCGATGGGCTTCCCCGCCCCGGTGGCCGTTGCGGCCACCGCCGCGTTCTACGCATTACTCGTTCGCACACACGCGCCTTGCGGCGTGGACGGGAGTTTTTGCGGAATAGAAAACGGGTTGGCGTGCACTCGACTTCGTTCGCATCTGGAAAAAAACCTGCACGGCCAAAACGTCGCGGTGGACCTTCTCTCCGATGCGATATGCGACCACTTGGAGACTCCGAATCCAACGAAACCCCTGGTCCTAGCAGTTCACGGCCCGCCCGGGGTGGGGAAGAGCTACTTCCACAGGCTCGCAGCGCAGGCGGTGTACGGGGCAGGGGTTCGTAGTGAGGATGAGAGCGAAGGTGGAATGCATGGAAACAGTTTTGATGGATTGAAGGGAGATGAAAAAGAAGAGACGTTCGATGGGTGGCAAACAGTCAGGTCTTCGTTCAAGACCGCCACAACGCAGTTTGCAAACGTATTCGCACCCATCACGAACACGCTGTTCAGTGCGCAATTAAACAGGAAGGGGGATGACAAAAACAAAGACAATCAGTGTCCGGGCTCCGATTGCCCCGGATACAAAATCGTCTTCGGCGTCGATTACGTCACGACCGAAGAAAAAGAACAGAGTGCAAAGTTAAAAAACTCTTTGCTCATACACCTTAAACAATACCCTGATAGCGTAGTCGTTATCGAGGAGTACGACAAGATGGGGTGCGCGGCGCGGGGGATGGTAAGGCAGCTGTTGGAAAAAGGTCACGACGATACCTCTCAATTTAAGAATTCCGTTTTTATCCTAGAGGCAAACGCGGGGTTCACTGAGATTAAAAAGAATTTGGATGCTGAGATGAAAAACATTGAGGATGGTGAGACTATTCGTCGTACAGAAGATGCACGTGATGTCAGTACCGGTGGGGACTCGAAAATAGGACGTACCGGTGATGGTACCCGAACCGAACCAACCGTTACGACAACTCTTTCACCGTCTGTAACGACAAACACTCAGCGGTTTCTGCGCGACTTGGTGTTTTCTCGGTGGGCGGATGACGGGTGCGAAACGTTGGTGGACACCAAGAAGGCGGTCGGGGCGATTGACGTGTTCGCGCCGTTCCTGCCGTTGACGAGAAATGCGTTGAGACTGGTTGTCATACAGCATTTACGTGCAAAAGCCCTTGATAAGTGCGACGGTGCTATTTTAGGAGACGCCGCGTTGGCGTCGTTAACTTGGTCTGAAGACGATTCTGTTGTTGGCTTCCTGATCAGCCAAGTGGAACTGGAGGGGCGCTATGCGGTGGAGGGGGGGAAGGAAGTGCCGTTCGTGTTGTCGCGGTGGGTCACGCGGGCGCTGCGGAAGAAAGCGCTTCAACTCCAGGCCGGGGTTTACGGAACCAACGGGGTGGTTAATTCCACGCCTCAGTTGGGGGGTAAACGCGTGCGGCTAGAGGTTGGTACGGGGGGGAAGGAACTCGTGGCGGTGGTGGTGGAGGATGAAGGGGGGGCGAAGGGGTAGCGCGCGCGCGTGTGTAATTTTACAGCGACTTAGACTACGTATACTTGACGCTCGCCGAACATGCGTCACTCCCTTCTGTTTTATAGAGAGACCTCTCCAAAAAAGCAAATAAAATACGAAATTTCTGTCGCTCCTCCCAAGAGAATTGTCACCGAAACTTCTTCGCTCGCCACACGCGCGCGCGGGGGGCGGAAGGTCGGCGTGACCCGGGTTGCCCCACGCCTCCACGCGCGATGTCGCAATGCTGCGTGTGCATGGAGTCCACGGGGGAGAAAAGCGTGGTAAGTGTTGAGTTATAACTCAAGACACCGGGCACCGCGGCGGAGATGCGCCGAGATGATGTCCGTTGGAGACATCATGAGATTCCTCAGAAGCCTCTTTTCTCATCCACGGAGCGTCGGGAGGCACCCCTCCACGGCACGCCAGCTCTCGTAACACAGGGAATCACTATGTCACTATCCATACCTCGTCCTGACATCTTCTGACTATTTACCCACACCCCGCAGGCGTTGATGAACTGCGGGCACGTGTACCACCTTTCGTGCATCCGCCGGTGGTTCGAGTGCAAGAGCAAAAACCCGAGATCTGGAAATCCCCGAAATCAATCCCCCCCCCACGCCCCGTGCCCAAAGTGCAAAGAGCCCTTCGACATGGGGAGCACGGTGACTATTTATTTAGACTTAATGGCGAAAGAGACGCCGGGGAAGGGAGGTGTTGGGGGTAGGGGGAGAAGAGGGCCAGCGGGGGCGATGGCATCATTGGCATCTCCCTCAAACATAAAAAAAGGCAAGAAACACAAAAGTGGATTGGTCAATTTAGTTTCATCTGATGACGAGGACGACGACGTTGTGCCTGAGTCCCCTGATGAGGTACGAGGCACACGGGGTAATTGGCAACGCAGCGCCTCTACTTCGCAAGAAATTAACGAGACAATTAACTCCCTAAGTGCTGAGTTAAACCAGGCAACAAGACGCGCCCGGGAGGCGGAGGATCAACTCGCCGCCGCGGAGATGCGCCACGAAGCGGAGGTCGCGGAGGACTTACATTTGAACCAGCGGGTTGAGTTATTAACTCAAGAGTTGGGAGTCGCAAAAAACACTCTGAAGGAGAGCCAGTTCGTGGAGCGCATGGCGAAGGAAAAGCTGAAGAGTGTCACGGATACGTTGAATGAGCGGACGGCGGAGTGCAGTAGATTGCGAACGAAAGTGACTTCGTTCGAGACGCAGAAGAAACTCGAACGCGACTTGAGCGACGTACACGGTCGAGTCACCGGCGAGAGTGATTTGTTGAAGCGGTTCGGAAACGGCTCAGGGGTTGAACAGCGGGCCGCGGTGGAGACACTGTGCCGGGCGCTGGCGGGGAAGAACAGACAACTGCACAGCTCGCTGGAGGAGTACGGGAAGCTTACGCAGAAATTTAAGCAATCGGATAAAAAGCTGCGGGTGGCGGAGACGAAGCTTGGGGAATTGAGTAAGGCGGGACCGTCGGTGCCGTCAGATGACGGTACCCCGCAAGAGTTCGACACATGTCGAGGCACGAAGCGTGTCCGTGAAACACCTTTGGATTCTGGCAGACTGGATGCTCATACGGGTGGGACCGGTCGAGGGCGTCGCGGGTGGGACAGCGAGTCACAAGAAACGGAAACGGCAAACACGTTTCCCAAAGCGAACCCTTTCGGCAAAGCAACTAAACGCGTACCTGCAGTACACCACATCGGCGGTCCTTTGAGTCGCGTCCCCACGAATATTGGGAAGAAATCCAAAGCCTCCAAGTCGGGGGAAGACCTTTTGGACGACATTCTTCAAGGCGTCGACGCGAACGAAAACGTACCTTCGCGTCTGAAAACGGGGACGCGAAAAAATACAACCTCGACGCAAAAACCCGGGTCCTTCGTGGGACGAGGTCTAGGTGACGAAAACACAGCAGATGGCGGTTCTTTCATTATTCACGGGCCCGATGGAAGGGGGGGGCGGGTGAAAATCGTTAAACCGGGTGGATTGGGTGGTATGGACAAACAGTCTGCGCGTATTACAAGTCGCAATACAAAAAGCGCAGTCGACGCCAACGGAGCGCTCGATCGATTCTTAAGCAGAGGGTGAGTTGGGTATGGGCTTTTAGTCTTAGTCATATCATGGTGTGTCGTGTGATACCATTACGTAGTTGCGTAAGATTTCAAGGTTTCTTTACAATAAATGCTCATACATAGTACCCCGCACAGACCCTCCCGACCTTTCGACGCATAGACTTTTCTTAACGTTTTCGTTTTTGACTCAGGCCGAAACTCGTCGCCGAAAGCAACAACTCGCTTTTTCGCTTCGATGAGATCGCAGTGCACGCTCGGGCGTGGCTGGTACGGGACAGGGGAACGGGATCTTGTTCGTGTGAGGGTCATGCCCCCGACTCCTGACGATGCCCCCAACGGAGGTCCAATCGAGAAAGACGACGCATTACAAAACCCACACACGCGCGGCTCCACGATGCCATCAACCTCACATCCCGCCGTGCCCACTTCAAACGACGAAATCTCAACCATGCAGTTCCCCGTGTTCCCGCACACCCCTTATGGGATTCAGCTGGATTTGATGCGTTCGCTGTACGCCACATTGAAACGAGGAGGAATAGGGGTTTTCGAATCACCGACGGGAACCGGGAAGACGTTATCCACGCTGTGCGCGGCGCTTCAGTGGCTCGAGGATGAGAAGAAAGAAAAGATGCGAGGAGGTGGGAATGACGATGGCGATGGCGATGGCAACGATGATGGCGACAAAAATGACATAGAACCTGACTGGTTACGTGACTTCGACACGAATAAACGGGGACGAGATGAGCACGACAAAGAAATGCGACGGCGGGACACGCGGGCGAAAGCCAGGAAACGAGCGGCAGAAGCGGACTACGCGTTTGAAAGTTCACAAATGAAAAAAGGCTCCGGCGCGTTTGGCGGGTGGCAGAAAAACAAAACAAACGAGTCGGGAAAAGAAATTCATAAATCCAAGTCCGCAGCTGAAGTTGCTGCGGTTGCGGCGTACGCCGCTGCGATCACACGAGGCGCATCTAAAGATCAAGCCATCGAGGAGGCGGAATTTCTCGCGGACGACTGGAGCGACGAACACGGAGTGTCAAAAAGTGACGGCGCCTACTTAAAATCCCTCCGAGGCGACGACACCTCATCCGACGAAGACGACGAGGTATTAAACGGTAAACACCGGGGTATTAAACGGTTCGGTGCTAAGGATGGTAAGGATACCGACTCAATAGACAACCCTGACCTCCCCACTTACCAGATTATTTTCTGTTCTAGGACGCACTCGCAACTGACGCAAGTCGTGGGGGAGTTGAGGAGCACTGTGTTTGGCGGAGGCGGGGTTAATAACTCAGGAATATACCCTAATAGTAACCCTAGTACCTCTGCCGTGGACAGGCAAGTCGCCGCCGTTGCGGTGGCGGGCAGGCGCCAGCTGTGTGTCAACCCTGAGGTGTTGGCCACTGTTGGAACCTCAGCGGCGAGGTTAAACGAGCGGTGTTTGGAACTAGGCGAAGAGGGGAGAAAGAAAAGTGGAGGGAAGAAAGAGAAAGAGGATAAGAATAAGAAAACAAAAACTGCAAAACAGCCATCAGAAAATACAAAGCAAAAAGGGTGCCCTTTCCTGACGAAAAGAAGAGCCGCTGTTTCTGAGCTCGCTGAGGAGTTACTCGCCACGCCGATGGATATCGAGGATTTAGCCACAGCGGGGGTGAAGCGAAAAGCGTGCCCGTATTACGCGTCCCGCGAAGCGCACCCGTTTGCGGACATCGTGTTCGCGCCTTATAGTTCTTTATTACACCCGGAAACGCGAGAATCGCTAGGCATCAACTTAAGCAACGCGGTGATCATATTCGACGAGGCGCACAACTTGGCGGACGCGGTTCACGGGGTTTTTGGTGCGATATTGAGTGGGGTGCAAATTAAATTAGTGCACGGGATGATTGAGAAGTACACTGAGCGGTTTTACTCACGATTGTCGCCGGGAAATTTGCGACACTTAAGGACTTTGAAACTTTTATGCACCGCGTTCCTCAAGACGTTGAAGGGTGCAGATGATGATACACCTTCGAAAACGTCTACAATAAAGACTCTGAACGACTTTTTGTTCGACGCGGGGTGTGATGCCGTGAATTTTTTCGCGCTCACGAAGTATCTCAAGGAGTCCAAAATCGCTCATAAAATTTGCGGGTACGCGGAGGTAACTCAAGAAACAGGAGTTAATGACCTCTATACAGCCTGGGACAACTGGGATGACGATTCGCTATCATTCGGAGTAGGGTCTCTTTCGACGACTCTTCAAGGTGGGGGTGATAAAAAGCAAAGGCCCGGCGTGGGTAGCGTTCACGCTTTGGCGGCGTTTGTGTCGGCGCTGGCGTCCGCCGATGCCGACGGCAGAGTGCTGGTTGAAAGGGATACTTCTACCGATCAAAAGGGATCTAACGGTCAAACTAATACTAGTGATGGCGTTCGGTTGAAGTTCGTGTTGTTGGACAGCGCAGCTCGGTTTAAATCCGTGGTTGACACGGCGAAGGCGGTTGTGTTGGTGGGCGGCACGTTGTCGCCGATAAATGAATTAGCGCTTCAGCTTTTTCCGGACTCGCGGATGGTTGATGAGACTGAAAAGCCATACGAGGACGGTTCAAAGGGTATTACGGGTGGCGTAAAGGGTGTTACAGTATCAGATGGTACTACTCCCCCTACTCCTGTAACACCCTCCCCTCCCAAGCTCCTGTCCACCATTTCCTGCGGCCACGTCGTCCCATCCGACGCGCTGCTTCCGTTGGCGGTGAAGTGCGGCCCTTCCGGAAAGTTATTAGACTTTTCGTTCAAGCAAAGACACGGCACGGAAATGATCGACGAGCTAGGCCGGGTGGTCGCCAACGCGTGTCAAGTAGCACCAGGCGGCGTGGTGGTGTTCTTCCCGAGTTTTGCGTACGCTGACTTGGTGTATCAAAGGTGGGTTGAATCAGGAATAACTCAACGCATCGCGAAGGTTAAAACAATCTTCAGAGAACCCCGAGCCGCCGCGGACGTCGAAGTGGCGCTGCGGAGCTTTGCGGCTGCCGTGGAACGCGGGGCGAAGCGAAAGGAAGAAAATGCTATGAGTAGTCAATCTCAGAATAATCGAACTGGCGCGTTGATGCTATGCGTGTGCGGCGGCAAGTTAAGCGAAGGGATCAACTTCAAAGACCAGTTAGGACGATTAGTAATAATGGTGGGTTTGCCGTACGCGAACGCAGAGGAACCCGAGCTGGCGGCGCGGATGAAGTACCTGGATGAACACGGGAGTGCTGGGGGTATGGGCATTACGCCTGAAAATACACGCAACGCCAAACGTAACGTCCAAGGGAAGTCACGCGGAAGGGCGTACTACGAAGCTTTGTGCATGCGTAGCGTGAACCAGTCAGTGGGTAGAGCGATCAGACACGTCGGCGACTACGCGGCGATTCTTTTTTGCGACAAGCGATTCGCGCCCGCCGGGCAAAGTGAAAAAGCGACCGGGTCGGCACTCAAAGGCGTTCCCGGGCAGCTCGCGGGGTGGATCGGAGAGCGGTTAGTGACTCCGAAGGGATATGGGCAAACGCAAGCCGCATTGGCCACGTTTTTCACGCAGAAGAGGAAGGAGGGCAGATAGGCAGTAGCATGGTCGTCATTTGATGACAGACTGAAAATAGAAATTTAAATCAAAAGGTGAACGGCTTTTCCAAGAATCGAGCCGTTTCTCGAGTGAGATTCGAGTGAGATTACAGTAGTAGTCCCAGCGCCCCGCAGAGGTACGCGCGCCCGACGTGAGACGTATCGCGCGCACTTTAACCGGATACATAGCCGCACGTGCTTGAAGTTTCACCCTACGGCTCGCCATGGCCGAACCAACGCCCGTCACCGTCCCGACCACGGTGCCCGAGCCGTTCGACGATTTCGGCGACGAGCCATTCGGTGACTTCCCTGAACAAATCGCTAGTGTGCTCGACGACGCCGGTCGCATTCTAGGCGTGGAAAGGGAAGCCTCAAAAGCTCGAAACGCCGCGCCGACTGCGTATGAAAAAACACGGAAAGCGGGGTACTCGGTGCCGTCTGAAGCTGCTGCAGCGGCGGTAGCGGCTCAACAAGCAGTCACCGCGGAGCTAGATTTGCTCGCCGCGGGAGGCGCACCGTTTGAGGAGCCAGAATCACTAGGCGTGGTGATCGGCACCATTGGAAGCAATTCAGCGCTCGCCACCGCCTCCAGCGCCATCGCCTGTGAAGCGAAGGACACTCGCCGAGCGAAGCAACTCACGAAGTACGGCATGGGCGTGAACCGACCGCAGACGGCTTCGGCAAAGATTGGGTCGTCAGGAAAGAAGGCGAAAGCATTACCGCCGTCAATCTACGCGCAAGACAAACAGTTACAAACCAAAAAGAAACAGGAACGGGAGCTACGCGAAAATAGCGCTAGGGCACCGTTCATCACCGCCAAGTACGGCGTGAAGCTACCCGCGGCGGTGGATTCTGTGCAGATTGGCGACGCGAGTGCGAAAGCGAGGGCGAGAAGAGCGGCGTTGACTGCTGCAAAAAAAGTGCAGCACAACCGTCCATTCTCCGCCGGGCCGTTACGGTCGGTTGGCAACGACAACTCGCCCGCGCCCATCTGGAGGGTCAACGCGAACGTCCAACACGACGTGACTGATCCGATTTCCGTTTCGTTTCAAGATGCGAAGAGGGCGCGGGCGGTAGCGGCGTTGAAGGCAAAGGAGGAACGGGAGAAAAGAGACCCGCACGGGTACCGACCGCAACGAATCGACCGGAGCAAGTACCCCTCGTTCAAAGCGTGGTTAGATGCACAGGCCAAGCACGATTCAAAGATAAGAAGTGCCATGCCCGGCTACGTCGAAGCCACTCGAATCGCCACCGCCAAGAACCGGGAGAAGGCGTACTTGCAGAAGGTTAAAGAGTTGAGCGGCGTGCCGAGGGCGCCTGGTGAGGAAGTGACTGAAGACGGTAACGACTCCTCCCAAGCCGCCGCGCAAGCCCCCGCTTTGAACCGGTTCATCGAGCTCACTGAAACTTTCGCCAGTACTGGGGCGGACCAGGAGGCGATGACACAAACCCTGATGGACGCTGCTGCGGATGCTGCGCGTGAAGCCGTGGAACAAGCGGCTTCAGCGGCAGCCAAGGCTTCACTCGCGGCGGTGGATGACGACCAGGACGCCGTCGCCTCTATCGCGGAAGGTATCGCAGAAGCCGCGTACGAAGACGAGGAACTGATGAAACGAGTGTCGGAAATTGAAACCCCGAAGGGTACGCCTAAAAAGGGAAAAGACAATTTCATTCTCGGTCAAAACCCGCGTGGGTCGCCGCGCAGTCTGTTTGGACCGCCCGCGTTTGGTAACGACGACGGGTCGGTGTCCGAAGCCCTTGGCCTGGGCGGTGGCAAGGCGAGGAAAAAAATTGAAGCGCCTCCTCTGAGTGCTGAGGAGCTTGTCGCGCAGAAGCTGGCGTCTATGACCCCTGAGGAACGGCTCGCGGCTCGCGCCAAAGCCTCAAAAGGGTGGTCCGGCGATTTCACCAAAGTGTTTTACGAAGGTGACAAAATTCCGGTGTGGGACGAGAAGCCGGCGGAGGCAGAACCGGTACATAGCGCGGGCGGCGAAGCAGAAAAGAGAGACGAATTCGATAAATTTTTGGATGAAACCAACACTGACAAGCTCGCGGTGCAGTTCATCGGGCCGAACGCGGAGGAGCTGACGTTTCAAGCGGTTCATCCTGAAGCTCCGAAAGAAGTGACAGAGGAAGCTGAAAGGAAACGAAAACAAGAATTGTTAAATGCTAACGGCGGATACAAGTCCCCGGGTGAGCTCGCCGCGGCGCAAGCGGCAGCGACCGCGGCGGAAGGGCTGGACCCCAGTGAACCATTGACTGTGCAATTAGTCAAGGAAAGGCTCGCGACGATGGGAATTGAATTCTTCGGGAAAGACGCGGATGATTTGGCGTTCAAAGCCGTGTTCCCCGAGCACGAGGTTCCCGGTAAAAAGAAATCAGAAGACGACGCGGCAAAGGATTCGAACAACTCAAAAAAGAAGGAGTTACTTCCCCCGGTTCCGCTGTCGCACGTGACTGGGTCAAACACCCTCGCGGTGCAGTTCATCGGGGCGAATGCCGATAAATTGACGAAGCAAGCGTTGGGGGTTGATGATGAGGACGTCGACGCGGAGAAGAACCCAGTTTTTTCGACAGATGCGGAAGTGCAGGAGATGGCGAACGTGTTACCCTCCACGCCTGAAAAGGAACCGGTCACCGATGAACATACCGATCAAAACCGTGTTCCTCCTTTCGTGCCGGTGGGTGAGCCCCTTTCAGTGGCGCAGGAACAGGCGTGGGCACGGGCAGAGGCGTCTGTTCCCGGAACGACGAGCGCGGCGCCGACCACGACGGAGGCGAACGCGGCGGATTTAGAAACCATGAACGATTCCGTGAAGACGGTCACTGAAACGGTCACGGCAGAGCAAGCCGCGGATGCGCTTCTCGCTGGGGACGATGCGGTTGCTGAGGCGTTTGCGAACGAGTCCTTCCCGTTGGAGTCGGAGGGGGGCAAAAAACACATCGACGCGGGGTCGGGCGCGACTGTTCCCACTTCTTTGGTAACTCCTCTTTCGGATGATTTGGTGCGCGACGCGGGCGTTGCGGGGGGGACGCCGGATTTCACAAAGGATATTCTGGAGCAAGCCGAGGCGATGGTACAAGAGACTGGTGCTGAAACGAAGGATGAGGGAAGTTCGTGAGAATGCCCAACTGATGAATGATAATTCGTGAATTATTTCGGTGTTTCGTTGTTTTCGTCAACATTCTTCCGAATCTCCTTCATCGGTCCGACCCACACTTCACCAGGCGCAAAGCCACGTTTTCGACTGTATCCGCTTCTCGTAGCATTAACTGCGTTATACTGGATGATGCTTGCGAGTCGCGTATCGACACGGCACGCGTCGATACCCCACGCGTCATGCCGGAGGAATAAACGGATGCCCACGTGGCACGTCCACGTAAGCGGACGTGCCAACCCCGCACACCGTGGTGTGTCCTTCCCTAGAGGTCGCGTCAACGTCGCCGCCAGCGCCGGCTCCGATGACGAAACGACTCCTGACACCAGCAGCGCCAAGCGAACGTTAAGCGCGCTTGATAACGTACTGGGCGCGGATGAACCCGATCCGTTCGACGTAAAGTTGGAAGCCTCAAACGCATCTGGTTCTTTCGATGAGAACGCCGCCCCGGCCGCAATCAAGGTCCCCTTGATTTACACGAGCGTCGCGGGAAAAGGCGCGCAGCAGAGCATGGGAGGAGGCAGTTTAGTGGGCGGTGCGTTGAGTGACACGAGTTCCGTAAAACCCGGGTCGACGTACATCGCGATCACGGTCGGTCTGCCCGAGCGCTCGACGCGCGCGCAACGCGACCAGGGATTGAAAGGCGTCGAGCTGGACTGGTGCATCGACACCGCGTGCACTACGAACTTCATTCTTCCCCAAGTCGCGTACGGGCTTGATGTAGATGTGGTTGGGGTTTCGCCACAAGGCGTTGGGGCGACTGGGGTTGTTTCTGGCGGGCAGGAGATGCTGTTAGGGACGGCGAAACTGGGCAGCGGAGGCGAGGACGGTTCGGGTATCGCCGCTATTACCGGCCTCTCAGCTGCGATCGTCCAGGTTCCCGCCCCAGGGACCGCGGGAATTCTAGGAAGAAGTTTCCTGAACTGCTTCGGGGCCGTGGAGTTTGATTGGGTGGGGGGAGGGGCTGGAGCGGCCGTGTTTATGCACCAGGAGTACGACTTTTCGAGTGACGATACCGCTTCCAAACTAGTTTCCCTCAACGAGCTTCCGTGCGGTTTGCTCGCCGTTACCGTCACCGTGAACGGCATAGCGATGCCCGCGTTGATTGACACGGGAGCGCCTCAGACTATTATCAACCGAGCCGCGGCGCTGATGTGCGGGATAAAGCTCGTGGGTGATGAAAAGAACAATGAAAAGAGCGACGAATCAAAAACAAAAACCAAAAATAATAATTGGAACCCATTCGCGGCGGTGCAGGATGCGATTTCCCGCGGCCGGGAACAAGCGCTCGGAAGCTCCGGCGCGGTGACCGTGATGGGCGCTGGGGGACGGCCAGCGCGGCTGGACAAAGCGGTTGAATCTGAGGGAGTGAAGTTCAATGTTGGGGGTATGAGCAATCAGTCTGATACTACTCGTACTCAGTCTGATATATTCCTAACGTCGCCTCAAATCCTGGTTGGCGACTTAGAAGCGTTTCGCGTGGGGTTGAATTTGCGACAAGATTCGCAACCCGGATCCGGCGACGGCGAACCGGGGATTATTCTTGGGCTAGACGCGCTGATGTCGGTTACGAAAGTTGTGTTGAGGACCACACCGAATGAGGGGCGGATGAAGTTGTTTTTGTAGACGTAGTGTGCGGCTTTATAAAATATTTGCAACCGAAAAATAAAAATATTCGTCACCGAAAGCGACATTTCTCGTCAGTCCGCGTCGTGCGCGTGTTACTCCGAAGATGCCTCCCAAGCGCAAGCGCGAGGGGGATGCATCACTCGCCGCTGCCGCGGAAGCAGCAAGAAACGTAGCGTTACACTACAGCGGCCGTGACCAGCAATCCAACGCTCAGCGCCAGCTCTCCCCAATCTACCACCTGCGTTGTTTGAACAACTGGGTCAAGAGCAGTTTGATCTCCGCGTACGTCCACGCAAACGACCGGGTGCTTGACTTCGCGTGCGGCAAAGGAGGGGATTTGACCAAGTATCGCAAGGCGCAGGTGGGTAGCTATGTTGGGGTTGACATCGCGTTAGAGAGCGTCCGGAGGGACGCCACAGAAAGATACAACGGGGGCGATTACAACTTCCCCGCGAAATTCATAGCCGGCGATTGCTTCGAAGTGGATTTAGTTAAAGACGGGGGGTTGGGGGTGAAGAGCTTCGACGTGATTAGCTGTCAATTCGCAATACATTATAGTTGGTCAACTGAAGAGAGAGCGCGTCAATCATTCAGAAACGTCGCAAAACTCCTACGCCCAGGCGGGCACTTCATCGGCACCACCGTGGACGCGAACGTGCTGGTGAGGAAATTAAGAGAAACAGATGGACTCGCGTTCGGCAACGACGTCGTCGAAGTTAAATTCAACGATAGATTGAAAAATAAACTTTTTCCGTCATCACTTGGACCGTTCGGCCACCGGTACCAGTTCACCCTAAAAGACGCCGTTACCGAGTGCGACGAGTGGATGGTCCCTAAGAAGAGCTTCGTTGAGTTGGCGGGGGAGTTTGGGTTGGAGTTAGTGGAGTGGAGGAACTTTCACGACTTCGTGGGGGGGAGATTGGGTGGAAATAATTTGAATGGAAATGGAAATGGGATCGATGACTCAACACAACAATCAATAAAAGCTGCTCGTGATTTGTGGCGACAGACCGCGGGTGGCAAGCTACCCGAGGATAGCGGCATGTCCGACGACGAGTGGGAAGCCGCTAGACTATACGCCGCGTTCGCGTTTAAAATGTGTGGCTCTAGCCAAGCGGCGGCGGCGGCGATATTAAACAGACCGTCTCCGGGAGCGCCGAAAACAATCGAACCGCAAGATGTGTTGGTGTTAGATGGAGCAGCGTAGATGTGGCAAGAGTAAATACGCAGACGGGTGTAGCACTGCTTATATCGTCATGTATGTTCATTATTTATTGTCAATGGAATTCGGTCATTCATGTAGCCGAGCTACTCGTGATGCCATGCGTCGTCACTCTCTCATTTTCCTCCTCAGTACCCGCCGCCTCGGTCATCGTACCCCCTGCTCGGCGGCGGCCCGCGGTCGTCGTACCCCCCGTAACCCCCCCTTGAGGGGGGAGGGCCGCGGTCGTCGTACCGGGGAGGACCTCTGTCGTCGTACCGGGGGGGCGGGCCGCGGTCGTCGTAGCTGCCGCCGCCGTACCCGCTGCCGCCGCCGCCGCCGCCGCCGCCGCCAGGTCCGTCGTGACTGAAGCGACAAGTAGGCCTGGAGCATCGGCCCTTCTGCCAGTCGTAGCACACGCCTTGGGGCCTTCCTCCGCCGCGGTCACCGCCGAACCCGCCGCCACCTCCGTAGCTGCCGCCACCTCCGTAGCCGCCGCCTCCCCCAGCGCCATCGTGCGAGAACCTGCAGTTGTCCCTGGTGCAGTTCCCACGTTGGAAGTCGCGGCAGGTGTTGTCTCGAGGCGGGGGTCCGCGGTCGTCGCCACGCGCGCCGCCCGTGACGTTCTCCGCCCGGCCCTTGCCCTTCCGCTCGTCAAACGTCTCGTCGTACTCAACACGCGCGCCTTCCTCTAGCATGTTCCCGTCCGTGATTGCGCTGAAGTGGCAGAAAACGTCGTCGCCGCCGGACTCGGGGGTGATGAAGCCTGTGGAGTGAATTGAGAAAAGGGAGGTAAGATTTTGTGCAATGATTTAGATTGAATTTCGAGGCGATCGTTGCCGCCGACGGTCGGCGTACGCGCAAACAGTCGCAGTGCGGTGACGATGAGTGTCGCGAGCAGTCTGGAATCATCTGTCGCGACGAAAACAGGTTCGAGTTCCTGTGGACTGACTGTTTGCCCCTACAGCCGTGAGATCTGGAAAGCGACGATTCGATCGCGGGGCGGCGCGATCTGAATGCAGGGGGAAATGAGATGGTCGAGAAAGGGCTCTGTGTCCCTGGAAAAGGAGTGTTGACGTACCGAAACCACGTGAGTTCCATCTGCCCGCGATGCCGATTTTCCTCGGGCCGCCGGATCCGCCGCCGTACGCGCCGGGGCTCCTGCCGCGGTCGCCATCGGCGCGCGGGGGATCGTCTCGGCGGGGTGACCTTGACCTGGACCGAGAATCACGCCCTCTGGGAGGGGGAGACCGGTCGCGGTCCTCGTCGCGGCCGCGCTCGGGGGAGGCGCCGCGAGCCGCGTCGGGCTCGGGCTCGGGTGTTGGGGAGCGGGGGGGTTCTTCGTCAGCCATCGTGCGTGTGCAGGTGGACTGTTATTGATAATGCGCGCGATCGAAATCTTTTCAGCGCCGACTTTTCTCGAGCTCGATCAATCCTCTATCAGCTCCTACCAAGAGAATCCAATCAAACGACTGCTGAGTATCGGTCAAATGGCGACGTTGAAAGGAGTCTCGGAGCAACCAATGCGTTTTATGAACTCAAAAAATTTGAACGCGCACCTTCCTCAGTCTTCGCACGCGCCTCGGGCCGTGATGGCGCGGAAGAAGAAGTCGGCGGCGGCGCGCGGAGGGGCTCCGACTGCGGCTCCAAGTGCACTGGCTGTGTCTGTGGATGCAGAGGACAGCCCTATACCCTCTGAGGACACCGTGCCCCCCTCCGCGGTTGAAGAGACGATTTCAGTCGAGACGGTGCGCTCCGAGACGAACGAGGCGGTGGAGGAGACTGTGGTTCAGGGTGAGACTGACACTGTGGTTCAGGAAGACCTTCCCGTACCACAAACAGAAACGGTCACGGAAACAGATGCACACGACGAAAAGGGTGATGTTGAACAGTCGACTCCCGACGCGGACAAGACGATGGCGTACGAAGACGCGGCCGATGTAGATCCGGAGTTGTCAACCTCCGAGTTGCTGGAAAACGTAGAGGCGGACTTAGATTCGCTACAAGACGAAGACGACGCCCAAATACACCAAGAATCCTCCGACCCTCACGTGTTACACTCAGTGATCGCCGAGCTACGCGATGAACTGGAGCGCGTGACGGAACGGGAAGTCGCGACGAGCGAAGCCATTGACGCGCTGTCTAACCGAACCGCGCTCGCCGAGCAACGCGCTATGGTCGCAGAAACGAACGCGGTGCAGGCGGAGGACCGGGTGTATGACTTGAAAAGTAAGCTTGTGGAGTACCAGGCGAAACTCACGGAGTATCAGTCATCGGGCGAGACGCAGTTACAAATAGCCAGCAACTCGAACACCGATAGCCCCGGTCGTTCCGCCGCGCAGTCCGCTGTGATGGACTTCGTCACAAAAGCCGCCGAGGACGCTGCCGCTGCTTTAGGGCGCAAATCGCACGCAGCGGCGTCGAATGCGATGAGCACGCAGTCGCGACGAACGATGGAACGCGAGGTGGAGTTAGCGCGGGACGAAGCCACTTCAACGACGGAACGCAAATGGCGAAGTGTACTTCTCGAAACGGAAACGAAACACGCGGAAATCGTGAATCAGTTGCGAAAGAAACTGGACGATGTGCGATCGAAATCTGAACAAGATTTTGTGTTGACATCAAGCAGAGATAAAGAAGCGTCTACCACGATCCAAGCCCTTCAATCCGAAGTGAAAGCGTTGGAGGAACAGCTGGTCGCTTCAGACAAAGCGCGACGGGACGCGGAGGAAACTTTCCAAAAAACGCAAAATAAAGCCGATACGTACTTTGAGCAAGTGAAGCAGTTGGAAGACCAATTAACGGTTAACGAGGAAATGTCGAAACGCAAATTTGCCATGTGCGAGAGTGGGTACTTGAAACAACTAAAACAAACAACTGGAGAGGTGGAGGCGGTGCGACGATCCTTGAACGATGCAGACGCTGAGATTATAATTTTGAAAAAGCAGTTAGCCGCTGAGAAAGATATGCGTGTCGCATCCTCCGCCGGGGCTGAGTTAATTAACCAGGAACGAAACCGACACGATTCACGGATAATCGACCTGGAAACAGCCGCTGAGGAATCCCGAGCTAGGTGTGTTAAATTGGGAGTCAAGTGTGCTGATTTGGAAATTGAAAGACAAACTTTGAAAGCGGAGGTTGTTTCCGTGAGCGATAAACTCGACGTCGCGAAGCGAGAAAAGAATTACTTGCAAAATACGCTGGACGAGTTGGAGAAATCAAACTCTAAATCCAAAGAAGCTTCCGTAAAATATATGTCCATGGCGACGCAGAGTGAGTCGCGGTTAATTAAAGCCAACGCCCGGGTTGAGGCGCTGGAAAAGGCGCTCGCGACGAGATCCGAGTGTACCATGGGTCCTGGTCAGAAATCTCAAAATATTTTATCATCTCAAAGTCTCTTGAACGACTCTGCGTTCGGCGACGAGGACGAGACTAATTACTCATACAAAACATCCGAATCAACCGACGCCGCTACGCTTCGCACCGAACTAGATGCGTTGCGCCGAATCACGGAGATCCAGGAGGAAGAGGTGTGTCGTGCTGCGGCGGTTGCGGCGAAGACGGCGGAGAGCGCGGCGAACGAGTCACCGACAACTTCCTTACAAACGCAAACGCATATCGCTGCCGTCGCCGCCGCGAGCGTTCCCCGCGCGTTACTGGAACGGTGGCGAGTGGAGACGTTTCGGTTGCTGTTGCAGCAACGGGAAGAACCGCTACTCGCCGCGGCTGAGAAAGCACAGTTCTCTAAAGTTAGAGAAGCGTTGCGGGAAGAGGTTGACGTCGAGCGAAGGAAACTGAAAAACTTGAAATCGAAAGTGCAAGGCTTGGAACTTGAACTTTCTAATTCTAAAAAAGAAAACTCGGGCGACGCGGAAAAGTGGAAGGGTGTCGTGAAGCAACGGGATTTGCGGGTCCTGGAGTTGACGCGGGAAACAGAACGATTAGCGCAAGTAGTGAAAGCCTCGTTAAACAGCTTCAACGATAAGTGTCAATCCCTGGAGTCGTCCGTGGACCGCTCGATCGTGAACCATAAAAAAAGAATAAGCCGCGTGGAGGTTCAAATTCTTCACACGAAGAATAAAATCCAAGCCAGCGAGAGTTCCAGTCACGCGTCTCACCGCATCTCGAAAGACTTAAGACACGAGTTGAACTTAGCTGTGCATGCTAGAGATGTAGCATTAGAAGCGGTCCGGGACACGGCTAAAAACTTCGACGACGAATCCGAGCGTATGGGCAAACAGTGCCGAGGGTTGAAAGCAGAGGTCGAGCGGCTGGAAAGTTCGCTGAGTGAATCGCGACGGGAGCAAACAAGGTTGCGACACGAAGTGGTGCAGGTTGCGGACGCGGCGGACACGGAAATCAAACAAGCCGTCAGCAACGCCGTGACGATAACTTCAAAGCGCCTTCAAGAAACGTTCGAGGCGGATTCCCGAAGGTTGCGTTTAGCGGCGGAGACCGCTACGCGCGAGGCGGAGCGGCTGGGCGTCAAGATTTTGCGGCTGGAGCAACTAGTGGTGAAGACGGAGCAGAACTGCGAAATCGAGATTCGCGAGGAACGGAAGTTACATGAGGAAACCATTGCTAAAAAGGAAAGTACCATAAGAGAGTTACGACTGGCGCGGGATGCTCTGCTAGCTGAACAAAGGGAATTGAAAGCATCCGCGGCGGCAGCGCACGCGACGCGCCGAGTTGAGAAAGTTGCGCGAAGGGACACGCTGGAAACGCTTGAGCGAATTAACGCCAGTAGTCCTTCATTTGGAACGGGACGCGCTGCTGTTAACAGTGCTGCGTTCAGCAGTCCTATACACAGTCCTGCTAGGAAAACGCCGACTCGGAGGTCCGCAGCGTTGGTGTCGCCTGTAAAACAGAAAACGAGCCTGCACTCGATGCTCGCGAGTCAAACAAGAGGAGAAGGCGAAGTAACTCGTTCCAAAACGAAAAGGACTCTGACCAAAAAAATGTCTCGCGACGACCCTGACCTTTCTTTTTACGCTCCGGACGACATGTCATCCCCCCCCACTTCGCGTATGCTTCCCGTGTCACTCGAGGACTTGGAGAAATCGCCTTCGTGGCAGTTGCAGCGGCGGCTGGAGAGTCTGGAAGCGCGGGCGGCGGCGCTGTTGCTGGACGAGGAAGAGGAAGCGGCGAGACGGTAGAGTAGTTTTCTAGTTTTTGAATACAGACCAGCGTATTGAAAAACACAACTTCCCGCCTTTTCTCCTCTCTACCCCGTCACTCCAACATGGCGCCGCACGGCACTACCGAGGTGGCTGATGATGTCGACACGGACACCAACACCGCAACCTTCGACGTGGACGAGAGCGTCGCCGCCACCGTCTTCTCCCACGTCAACCAGAGACCGCCTCGCCCTCGCGTGTGTTTCTCGGGTGTGGAGAAAAGTCGCCACGAGTGAAGAGAGCTGGGGAACCTGTGACCTCGTGCTCGACGGCGAGCTCGGCAAGAAGATCACCGACGACCGCTTCGCACGCTTGCTACGATACTGCGGCGACGTAAAGCACTTGGAGATACGAGATGCCCCGGAGTCGTTCGAGGGAGGCTGGTTAACGTTCGACGAAACATACTTTTTGGTCAAGTTCGCCTCGCTTGAAACGTTAAAGCTCATAAACTGCCCAGGGTTGAATGATACCGATATCCTTGGCTTCTTGCAGGATATCGGTATGCCCGATCACCCTAAGGATAAAAGGCTCCGATATTTGCGTCTAGCTGGGTGCGAAATAGAACGCGTCGAGCTTGACGAATTCCGTGAGTGCCTGCGCGACGATCCTTCCGAAAACTTCTTCAAGTCTGACAGAAAAAATCAATTTTGACCTCTGGCCGTGCATCCCATGCATTGACGTCATCGAGACCTCTGAAGTGACCATGTGCGGTGAGTGCGGTGAAACATACTGCGCCCCATGTTTCGATGATTCTGGATCCAAATGCAAGTCTTGCGACACTTTCTTGTGTTACGGGGAATGCCAGGGCGTTGCCATATTTCCTTGCGATTGTTGCGGCCAATCGACGTGCGAGAGATGTGCATCTCCCTGCTGCGTTGGAAGCGAGGACAAACCCGGGTGCAAGAAACAGCTCTGCGAAGACTGTTAGAAGACGGAAAACGTCCAGTACTACAAATCCATGGAGTGTTTGGGTACTTGGTGCGATACGTGCGTGATGGACGGAAATATGTGCTGCTGCTCGGGTAACAGGGGTTGGAAAGAAATGAGGAGTGGCTCCTGATTCGACGAGTCGGACCGCACCTACGTCGTCTGTGATTTTGTAAGGGGTGCTGGTGCCCTGACTGCGACCCTGGCGTTGATACTAACCCTGAGGCTGGAGGGAAAACGCGCTGCCCTTCCTGCTTCGAAGATGCTGGACGCCCCTAGCTCACACACCCATGTCGTCCCCCAAACCCGAGGATGGCTTCGTAACTCTTGAAATTGTGAAAAAAGTTTGTTTTGTCTCAAAACACGAAAAATGACACTTGTCGCGGATCTCTGGCCACCCCATCTCTCGGCGCGCGCCGCTGTCCCCCTCGCCCGACGGGCTGTTTTTGTGAGCGCTCGACCCGCGACTCGACCTGTAGCTCGACTCCGTAACGTCTCGCTATGGGCAAAAAGAAGAAGGGTGGCGGCGGCGGCGCTGCGCCACCCGGTCCCGTGATTGCGAGCGACGACGTTTTGCGTGCGGAAACCCTGGACGAGATGGAAACGAGGCACGAGTTGGAATTAGCGGAGGTCAAGAAGACCACCGCCGGCATGACCTCCAAGAAAGACGCCATGCAGGTGCTACAAATCGAAGGCGAGGTGACGGACAGGCATTACTTGGAGACGCAGAGGTGGGAGGAACTGCATGAATCGGTTGGAGATGAGGAAGTTGGGGAGGAGGAAAAGAAAGGTGATGACGCGCCTCTGGTAGCCTCCATGGCCTCCGCGTCTCTGAATGACACTAGTAATAACTCAAAAGAAGAAGAAACCAAAAACCCACCCGTTGGCATGACGAAAGCCATGAAGCGACGGTTAAAAAAGGAACAAGAGGAACGTGAACGCGACGAAAGAATCGAACGCGAAAAAGGAGAAGCCGGTCCGAGCGACGGCGAAATCGAATTAACTCGATTGCGAATAGTTCTGGAACCTCGAGGGCTGAAGGTGCATGACATCAAAGCGGACGGGCACTGTCTGTACCGGGCGATTAGTGATCAGCTTGTGCGAGTAGTTCCGGGTCACTCAATTCATAGCAGTACCTCAGGGTCTGGGTACGAGTCGTTGCGGACACTAGCGGCTCATATTATGAAAGCTGATTCGGATTCTTACCGGCCTTTCGTGGAAGACATTTCCAGTGATGACGATTGGCTGAAGTACTTGAGTGATGTTGAGTCTACTGCTGCCTGGGGAGGGCAATTAGAGCTCCAAGCCCTCGCCGTCGCCCTGAAAACCCCGATCGAGGTGTTTTGTGCGGGTATGCCGGTGGTTACGATGGGAGAAGAGTTTAAAAGCGGAAACTCCAAAACTTTAAAAGTGTGCCACCACAGACACGCATTCGGACTGGGAGAGCACTACAACTCCGCGGTGGATGCGTAGAGTGTTCTTTTTTTACAAAATCCAGTTCGCCGGTTACGGGTCGTTTCGTGTACTACGTTGTTTGCCTTTTGCAAGATCCTGTGAGGAATTCCTTATCGTCCCGTCTACGTGCACCCCGCGGCCCACGCTATTACGCCAAGCACCCCCCCTGACACGATCGCCAACGGCGCGGGCATTTTCCAGGGAGGTAAAGTGACTTCCTTCCCCGTGGTTTCATCAACCACAACCCCGGCGTTTTTCCAGAACTGCGGAACACCGTAGTGCGTGGCGTAGAAGGTTGCGATGCCGATGACGACCGCGGCGTCGGGCATCGGGGAAATCTCGCGCACCTTGAAGGACATTTGGAACACAGCGGCGACGACGAGACCGACCGCGCTTGAATTTAATCCAGGTAACGCTCGTCGGTACGAAGGGTGCGTCCGGAACGCTCCCCAGAATGGCAACACGCCGTAGATCAGCATAACTCCGGGGGCGAATAGGCCGAGCCAGGCGCTGGCGATACCTGCGGCGACGTTGGTCCCGGCGCGGCGAGCGGCCAACGCTCCAATGTACGCGCTTAAATTAAACAACGGACCCGGCATGGCTTGTACGATCGCCAGCCCCGCGAAGAACTGTTCCTCCGTGATCCACGAGTTGGCGGTTTCCGTGGTTAAACAGGTTGCGCCTGCTGTGCCCGTGGACACTACTGCCCCAACTGCGTCGTAACAGGTAATAGCCGAGTCAGTCACGTCTTTCAGCAATAACGGCAACACGACTTGTCCGCCTCCGAAAATTATGCTTCCCGTGCGGTAAAACGCCTCGAACCAGTGAAGCTCTTTGTTGGATGAGTAGTCTGAATTTGACGCTAGTACCACTACTACGACCCATATGACAATCCACGCGACGATTAGCATCCCGCCGCCGATTCGGTTCAGCCCTAAATGCGCGATTTTCTCGTTCGCGTCCGGCATCGTCACCGGCTTTTTCCGGTTCACGTAGGTTGATACCAACCCGCCCACCGCGATCAGAGTCGGGAAGATCCAGTTTGAGGTGTAATAATACGCCACGATTGATGACATCAAACACAGCGCAGAAGTGGTCTGGTCCTTGCACTGGCCCTTGGCGAGGCCCACGGCGGCGGAGACGACTAGCGCTACGCCGGCGGCGCTCAATCCAGATGAAATTCCTCGGAGCCAGTCATCGGGATTGGTCAAGACTTCCGCCGCCCCCGCCCCCGCCAGGCTCATCATCATCAAGCCCGGGTACTGGAACAGCATGCCTGACAGGAGGCCGCCTGGAATGCCTTTCTGCGTCACGCCGATGGCGAAGGATACTTGAGTGCTCGTTGGGCCGGGCATGCACTGCCCTAGGGACAGAAGTTCGTTGAACACCACGTTGCTCATCCACTTCTTCGCGTCGACAAACTCTTTCTGGAAGATGCCAATGTGCGCTGCCGGGCCGCCGAACGCGGTCCAGCCCATCAACACGAAGGCGTGGAAGATGTCCTTGAACGAGGCTTTGACGAGCTGCGAGGGGTTGTTGAACCGGTGGGGGGGATGTTAAGGTTAGTCACGGTGGTCTACAGTACTCGATGCTGTTACTATACCTCGACGGCACCCATTTCGTCTTTTGGCGGTCGTTAAATGAAACGCAATGGTCAACGGACGTCCTGCACGATGACCCATGACCCTCTCGTCTAACACTTGACGTACCTCGGGCTTCGCCTCTGCGGTTTCGGGGTCATTGGTTACGTTTTCAGGGGATATCATTTTGGGAAACACACGCGCGGCTGCGCGTCATTGTGAGGTCGCGCCGACTTCTCCATTGACGCTTTATCGCCTGACACGTTTCGCCCAAAGGAATAATCTCCAGTGCAGAGATTCCAGGTCTCTTCATCGGTACGCCGGTCAACACTATATTTCACAATGATATTTTGATCGATGAGCTTCACCGAGGATTGAGCGGCAAACAATTTGGATTTCGACGTTTCACCTCCCGACGTTTTCGCTTTCCCAAACACACGTCAAGTCGTTTCGAGTCACCCCACCCGCGTCACTCCACGACGCACGCGACTCGAACACTTTCGTCGTTCGACTCCCACGCAGAAGCCCCTCACGGTCCACACATCCTCGGCTCTCTCTCCAACTCACTTACGTCGCCCTACAGGGACAGACTAAGACACCGTCTCATCTCATCGTCTCATCGGACGTGACGTTTCCTCGGATCAATCCGACCGCACCGAACACACCATGCCCGCCGCCCCCAACCCCGATGGGTCCCAAGAACCCGACCTGTACGCCGCCCTAGGCGTCTCCTCCGTCGCCTCGTCCACGGAAATCCGAAGAGCGTACCGAACCCTGATCACCAAGGTACGTTTGGGAGATCCGAGATGCAATTCCTTGACGTGACCGGTGCGATTTTTTTACAGATGCGTTGATGAGCGCACGACAGACTAAATACTCACAGCAACCCTTCAACCCCCCTACCCCACAGCAACACCCTGACAAAGGCGGTGACGCTGTTAAGTTCGCGGTGATCCAGCGCGCGTACGATGTTCTTTCCGATTCCGAAACAAGACGGCGATACGACGCGACGGGCGAGGTCGAGAAATCCGTCGAGGATGAACTTCTGGAAAGTTTCGGCGGCGGCGCGTTTAGGGATCGCGGCGTGGAAGATTTAACGACTAAAAAGTCACTGGAGGAAGCGCTTGTCACGACGAAAAAAGGCAACGAAAGTCACTCAGCGGGGTTCGAAGCCTGGATCAGAAGCAGAGGAACCTCCATGAACCAAACAATCGGCGTGGACGATATCATCGAACAGTACGGCGTGGTAAAGGGTTCGTACGATGAGATTCAACTGCCCAAAATTCGAGCCTTTCGCGTCGATCGGTCTATGGGCAATCAGTCTGACGGGAATAAAACGGCTGGTGAAAAGGCTACGTTCTCCCTGTCGTCGGAACCTATCCCAGCCACTTTAGAGTGGGGGCAAGTGTTGCTTCACGTCAGAGCTTCGCCCGTGAACCCGGCGGACGTGTCGCAAGCGAAGGGCGCCGAAGCCGGGTCGAGTTTAGTAACTGACATCGCACGCAAAGCCTCTTTGGTCGGCGGCAACTCGGGGAACTACCACCCCAAAACCACCGCTTCCACCACCACGATGAACCTCCCCAGCTCCGGTTCGGATTTCATAGCTGTGGTGCTGAAAATCGGCGCCGGCGTCAAGGGGCTGGCGGAGGGGGACTGGGTCATGCCGAGGCACCCGTCGTTGGGCGCGTGGCGCTCGCTGTTCTGCGCCAGGGAGAAGGACCTGCGGAAAATCCCAGCCGACTTGATGCCCCTGGAGCACGCGTCTATGTTAAGGGAGTACTGCGTTGCATACCGGCTGCTAGAAGACGCTGGTGATCTTTTGAGACCCGGCGACGCGGTCATCGTGGACGGCGCATCCGGCGCAATCGGAGGCGTCCTCACCCAGCTCTGCGCTTTGCTGAAAATGCGAGCCGTCGCGGTGGTGCGTCCAACCGACTTGATCCGCGACACAAACGCAAACGCCGAGTCGTACATCGAAAGGACTGAGAGTGAGAAGGAGAAGCTCTTATCTGGTGCTGCTACCAACGACAGCACCACGCGAATCACGGTAACCACGCAGTTCGCAAAAACCTACGAGCGCTTAAAGAAGCTGGGCGCCGCTGAAGTGTTGCTCGACGACGGTGATTTGAGAGCCGCGCTGGAACGCAGACGCTTCTTCGCGAGGCCTAAGTTGGCGCTTGATTGCGTCGGAGGCGCGAGCGCCGCGAGACTCGCGCACTCGTTACAGGATGGCGGTAGGCTCGTTGTGTTTGGCTGTATGTCCGGCCGCCCAATCACCCTCCCCTGGACGACTTTAGTGGCGAGGAACTTAACCGCTAAAGGTTTCTCGCTGCGCAAGTGGATGGATCAGTCGGACGAGAAAAAAATCCAGAAGATGTTTGAGGTCGTCGCGAAGCTCGTCAACGCGGAAAAGCTGAAAGTCGACCACTGCGAGTACGAGTTGAGCTCAGAGTTCGCGGAGGCGATGGAGCACAACGAAGAGGCACGGAAGGAAGTAAAGGTCGTGCTTCGCGTAGACGAGGTGGGAGACACCTACGAGTGAATGTGTGTTTGAGCGAGAGGCTGCGGCGTGGGATGCGCGCGAGTCGATGGCTTGGCGGCTCTCCATGACCCGTCCCTCCCGCGTACAGATTGTGCATACAGCTACTTGCATGCTTTTCGAAAGCTCGATCGTGACATATTACAATACGCCCGACCTTCCTCTTCGCGACTCGATGAGTCGTGATGTCTCTCGAGTCCATCTCTCGTCTTCGCGGCTGCCACAATACTTGAGCCGCCCGAGCGAACCTGCTCACACCTTAGCAAACGCCGGAGCCTTCCGGCGACTCAGTGCGAAGGCGCTTAGTAGAGCTCCTCCTCCTGTGATGGTGCAGTTAAACAGGTGAATAATAGGGATGGAGTTGGTCAGAGGACTGTCGGGCGCATTTTCTCGAGTTTGCCAAAAAAATCAAAAAAGTGGATAAGGCGTTCATTTCCCAAATCTTCCCACTACGTACCATGTGCGTCTTGATGGTGCAGTCGGAGGTGGGGTACGCGACGCAGGTGAGGGTGAAGCCCGCGCCCATCTGGTCGTCGTCCAGGAAAGACTGGTCGGACTGGTCGATGGTACCCGCGGTGACCTTGCCCGCGCAGGACGAGCACGCGCCCGCGCGGCAGGAGTAGGGGAGGTCAATGCCGGCTTCCTGTGGGGTTGAAAGGGAGGTCGAGGGTCAGTATAGGTATGGAAGCACGGCGCGACGACGACGCGTTTTCGCGAACGGTAATCGCAGGGTTTAAGGACGATCGCGATTTATGTTTCCCCGTGATTGCACGGGTCCGCGATACGAGGCTCCGATCGTGGGGCGATCGATGCACGTGACCCTCGAATCAATCTTCAGAAACCGCAAATAGCAATCCGACGTACCTCAGCCGCGTCGAGGACGTAGGTGTCGTCCGCGCACTCGATCTCCTGGGTGCCTTCGGGGGTCTCCAGGGTGACCTTGTAGGCCATGACGGTCATGCCGCGAGCCTTGGCGGGCGCCGCGGCCTTGGCGCGGAGGGACACGCGGCCGGAGGTGAAGGCGGAGGCCTTCACGGTGATGGCGTTCATGGTAACGGCGGACATTTTTGTAAAGTTTGTGGGTGACGTGTGTGCGGTTGCAACGTAGAGTGAAGAGACCGGCGCCCGGCGGGTCAGGAAACAGATTACTTTCCGATAAGCCACAGGGTGACACGGAAAACACGAATGACGTCAGTCGCGTTTGGGATGCTGATCTGGCATTTCGCGTGAGTATCGGACCGAGGTGACGAGTTATCCTTGAGTCAATCGACTTTTCAGCGCCTCTGCGCAACGGGCCTTTCCGACGTGTCCATCGCAGCCTTGGCCACTGGGCTTAAGTGAGTAAAAAGCAAGTCGCGTCGACGGGATCCCCAAAATGTCGGGAGCAGTGCTGTGCGTGTCCCCCCGCCTCGCAGCGGCGCCCTGCGTGCGCGCCGCCAATGCCGCACGATGTCAGGCGCGATGTTCCGTGCATGTCACCGCGCGCGCGGTGACATCCACCGCGGCCTCCCTGTCGCACGCTTCCCGCAAATCATCGCGAAACCTTCGCGTCTTCGCGGGCGAGGGCGAGACCGATGAGCCTTCTGGTGACCCCCAACCCCCCGTGAAGTCGGATCCGTTCGGGTTCGGCACGAGCACGGGTGAGCCGGATAAGATCCAGCCCGGTTTTGACACCGCGGAAGGGGGCAAAGTGGGCCCCGTGGGAACCTTCTTCATCACCGTGCTCCTGGTGTTTCTGTTCGGGGCGAGTTTCTTCTTCACGAGCGTCCCGCGCAACGCAATCGAAGGCTTGGTGGATTTAAGCGACGACCCAAACGCACCGACGCAGAGGTTTTAGGGGGTGCTAAGGGAGGTAGTGTGGGTGTTTGGCAGTAGTACATCGTTGAGAGTGTATAAGAGTCCTGTGTGTCTGTCGTCCTGTGTGTCTGTCGTCCTACGTGTCTGTTACGGTCAAAAGCACTACATATCACTTTCCCTTTTTGTTCCCACTCTTTCTACGTCCGCCGCGACCGCCCGTCCCCGTCCCCATCCCCGAGGAGGGCAACGCACCCGGAGTCGCAGCGTCAGTACCAAATGCAGTATCAACTGCAGTAGTGCTATCAACTTCAGTATCAACTTCAATATCAAAGTGTTCCGGCGCATTGACGTTTTCCGGCGCGTCAACTCGTTCCGTCTCAACTTCTTCAGTCTCAACTTCTTTCACCTCGATGACTTCAACGACGTCACCGTCCCCTCGATCAAACGCGGTGCCGTGGAACGACCACGTGTCGCACAGCGCGATTTGCGCGAAGAAGTTCCCGACCGCCAACACCGTGGGTTTCGTGTTGACCTTGACCAACGCCGCGGCTGACGACGTCGCGCGAGCCGCTCGCTTGGCGTAAATCTTTTGATCAATAGTTCTCAAGTTAACCAAAGCATTCAGCGCTTCGCTTATCAGCAACTCCCTGAACACCAGCGCGTCTCGTCGCACGGAACACGAGGCGAACCAAGCCATGTCGATGGGTTTGGGGGAAGGGCTGTCACCATTAGTCACGGACTGATTACCCATAGACTCACCTTCAAAAGGAGGCAGATTTGAAATCGCCACAGCGGCGTCGAGAATAGCGACAGCGGTCGCGCCGAGTCGATCGGCGTACTTTTGTTTTCGTACAGAGTCATCCGACGCATTCGTTTCAAACTCCAGCGCTCGTAACAGCAAACACCCCACTTCCGTTTCAACACGGACCACGTAATCAGCGGACGTGTTTGGTTTCGTCGACGCATCCAAAACGCTCTCCAATGAAACTGTATTTGCCTTCGACGCGCCCGCGTGCGCTCGCGCTAAAACATCCAGTAACGCGTCACGAGTACCAACTGGAACCCGTACGTTCGCTAACTCCTTGTTATCAACCAAAATACGCGCCGCGGAGGTACACGCGACGTCAGCGGCGACGGCGCCACAGGCTTGGCTGGAGACGTGTTTAGATTTTGTATGAGTATCGGGTCTGCTTTTCGAGGCTTTGGATTTCGAAAAGTCAGTCGCCGCGGATACGCCGCTCGTCGCGGCAACCTCCAGGCACCGCACCAGCCCTAACCATGTTTTCTGGCGAGCTACGCGGAGTGCTTTACGGTCCACTGGAAGCATTTTTGAATGTTTATCGTCACCTTCCAATTCATCAACCCCTTCGTCCACGTCATGCGTTAACGCTAACGTCTCCGCGATTTTCACAACCGCCATACCGACGGTTCGCACCAAATCGGCGTCGCCCGCCGTGACCGCGTTCGTCACGAGCGAGGGTAAATACGCGTAGGGGAAGGCTTTTCTTTCGGAATTTTCAGAGGACCCTAGGACACGAAGTCTTGTGAGCATACCCTGTGGCCCTTTTTTACGCAACAGTTTCACCGTATACGCCAAACAAACCGGCGCTCGCAAAACGCACCACTCGACCGCTCGCCGCGAAGTGGTTTCCCAGGTTGTTTTTGACGACGACGTTTTCTGGACTCGGTTGTCGGCGTCGAGGGTTGCTTTTGCAACCGAGTCCAACACGGAATCCCACACACTTTGAGGGAAGGTACTGGAGGTTGAGTGTGACAACACGCAGAACGCTTGTTCGATGGCGTGGGTGGAAAATAAAGCACCCTCGTCACCCTCCAAATTGTCCCGGGCTGCAGCGGTCGATAACGCATCGAGACACAAACGCCACGCGTGTTCGCCCGCATTTGTTTTCGTATGGTTAATTACCCTGGCGTCAGCCACCGCGATGGCGACAGAACGCAAACCGTTAACGGCGGCGAATGACGCGGCGGCTTGGTTGGTTTTGACAGACCCGTTGTTCCCGGGCACACCACCTCGTCTCGCCGCAAACGCAGCGAGCGCGGTGACGACGTCGTTGGCAAAGACAACCTCGGTATCCGTTTGGGTAGTATCGACACTAACCTCCACCCCAACCGCAGCCCCTATGACTCGTCCTGTCGCCCCCGCGATGGCGTCGACACAGCCTTCGCTCAGCGCCGCGGACGCCACGGTGTCGTCACTGTCGCTCGCGAACTGCACAAGCGACCGCAAGCCGGCGCGGAAACCCGCTAGTTCGTGCTGCGCCAGCGGAGTGAGTGAGGCATCGGACGTTGAATTCTCCTTCCCGAAACTCGAGACGCACAAGCCAGCTGACGCGGCGGCGAGCCTTCGCGCGATGAGGGACGAACTCTGGGCCAACGCAACATCCAATTGCGTGTGAGATCCAACAAGTTTTGTTTTCGCCCGTACGTCAGCGAGCGCCGCCCACCGGTGCGCGTCTGCGAACGGCTTGAACGCGGCCGCCGCGGCGGCGGATGACCCGGAACTTTTCGCCCTCTCCGCAAAGCGCACGGAAGTAACAAACAGCCCGTCTGCGGCGGCTTTGACTATGTTTAAATCCGAATGCGCGGCCATCCCGGCTAGCACAGGCGCCACCCGTTGAATCCAAATATCGCCGCGCACAAGACGCGGGCGCTCCATTTCCAAACACGTTACCTCGGCTAACTTAGTAACGGCGAAGAAACGGGGGTACGAAGCGGGGAGGGGCATCGCCGCGATCTGCGCCACGGTCGCGGGGTCTACATTGCTTGCGTCTGCGTTGTTTGCTACATTCGAACCAGGATGCTTACTCCTAGCATCGTCCCATACATCCGCCACTGCGACGCCCGCGAGCGCGGCGACGAAACCGGTGGCCTCGACGTCGTCGAACTTGTTCGTGTTGGCAAACACGCTTTGCGTTTTCGCTTTCCCTTCGTCCGACGAAAGCCACCGTCCTAGCAAGTGGTCCGCAGGCGTCAACACCACGGGCGGTGTTTTCGTGACATGGCCCAACACAGACACGGCGCCTGCAAAGTTGGACACCTCATACTTGGAGTCGGGTGCCTTCGTGAACCGCAGGGGGGCGCGGATCGAGGCGGTCAACAAAGCCAGAGATTCCTGACTCATCGGCGGTACGGATGATCGATTTCCATGTGTCGTGTCATTCGTCGTGTCATCCGCTTCGTGTGTGGCGTCATCAGACAGATACCTAGCGAACAAATCGTCAACCTCGAACCCTCGAGATTCTACTTGTGTTGTAGGGGTATGAAGTTGCGGCGTCTCCGTCTGAGACGCGTCAGCCATCTCAACCGCGAACCTCAGCGCGTCCAACCTCGACACGACTTCCAACACCAACGGCCAATTATCCTCCCCCAACACGGAGTTGTTGGAGTTGTTATTAGTGTTTTGGGAGTTATTAGACCCTGATACCCCTGATATATCACCTGCCGCTAACTGTAGCAGCGTTTTTGTGGCCTCCAGGCCGTGTCGCGACGTCCCCCGTGGGTCCCCGCCCACCCCCGGGGCTTTCGCCAGGAAATCACACAGAGCGTCACGCAACGTCGGGAGGTTCAACTTGGACGCGAGTTGCAGGGTAACCCTGGCGCCCTCCAAGGGCAACGCCGCGTGCGCCGCATCCTCGGCGTTGGAAAAGGCCCGGGATACTGCCCGTAGAAGTGCAGCACCCGCCGTTTCCAGCATTGGCCGGGCTAACCCCGGCTCGCTCGCGGCGTGGAAGGTTGATGATTTCGATTCCGAAGATGTTTTATCTTCCGAAAACAAGTCGCGCGTCTTTCGTAAAACCGCTTTCGTCTCTGCCTCAGCTGTGTCCAGCTTTGATTTTCGCTGATTAACTGAAGCTCCCGTGCTCGACGTGCGTTCCAACGTCAAACCCGCTAACGTTTCCATCACGTTTGTCTCATCATCATCGTCCTCGTCGTCGCCGTCGTTCGCAGAAAGCTCGTCGTGCCCGGAGGACATTTTTATTTCGTTCGACACCACGCGTCGGTACAAGGACCGCAGGGATGACTCGTCGGCGTACGAAGAAGTAGTAGGGGTTGCTGCTGAGTTACCCTTCACTTCTTCAAAAAATGATCCATTCCCTTCACCAACATCAACCTTCATCCCGCTCCTGGCCATCTCCACGAACGCGTCCTCGGTCATTTTCATTTTCTCATCCGTCTTTGAGTTGTGCGCGTCCGTGTTGAGCATAACAACCGCGAACGCCAGCACGTATGCCTGGTCCGTGTCCCCGAACGCTTCTGGGTTACACTCACAAAAACGCAACGCAAATCGCTCCATGAGACGGTCTATCTTTTGCGCTTCACCTGGCACGCGGAACGGCGAGACAAACGTTCTTAACGCGTCGTCGAAAGACACTCCCGCGAAATCAAACAAGTCCGTAAACTCCTTCATAACCCTCAACGAGTCGACGTCGTTCGACCCAAGGAGCTCGCCGATCGCGATCGGGTCAAGAGAGTTGTGCTTGGCGTGTTTCGAGGAAGCATTACGCTTAGAGCCATCCGCAGCACTTTGCGTTTTCAAAAACAACGCGGCGCGTTTGGGGAAAGATTCGTCCGTGGTGTCGATACCGGGAGTACTCGCGCTCCCTTCGACCAACCCTTGATGAAACTCCATCAACCGTCCCAGCGTCACCACCGTGGCTTTCAAGTTGAAGTTCGCAACACTGGCTTCAATCGAGGCTTTCCGTCGTTTCAGGGTTGCGAACTTTTCAGATTCAGTCGTCACGGAGGGGTGAGACACGGGCGACGCGCGTCCCATGTTTTGTTCACTCGCGTTCGTCGCTGATTCATCACCCAAACTCTTTTCGTCGCCTCCGCGATGCGCGCCGCCACTCGGCGTGAGTTCCATGCCTTGGTCAGGCGAGACGGCAGCGGAACTAGTATTTTTTTCCTCTGAGTTATTAACACCCCCTTTCACATCCCCCCGCGCGTGCCACGCCCTTAAACTCTGCACCACCGCCAAAACGCACTGCACCGCGGCGTCGCGGAACTTCTGCCGCTCGCCGCTACCGGGCGCCATCGTCGTTGCCAGCGCCTGGACCGTTCGTTCGTAAAGGTTCTCGCCGTAGGCATCGCAGTCGTAGTTGACGAAGATGTCGACGAGTACCTGGGGGTCACTTGATAGGGAGCGGATCACCCTCAACGCCGCGAGCTTGGATTTGTGGCTAGTAACTAATTGGGTACTGGAGGTGGTTTTGTTACTGGCTCCTGCGCTGGCTCCTCCTGGCTCCAGCGGCCCGAGCGCCATTTTGGGAAACAGCTTTGCGATTTCGTACTTGTACGCGTGCCGCGCGCGTAGCGTCAACGAGGTGAACGCGACTCGGGCCAAGCTCGCCGTTGCCGCGGTCGCGGGGTCCGCCCGGGCGACAGCGGGCGCGTTAGGTCTGGTTGCAGAATTCTGACTTCCAGAACTCAAATCGTTACTGGAGTACCCCCCCTCCGTGTCGACCCCCGCCGCCAGCGCCACGCGCATCGGTTTCCGCAAAAACGGCGCCAACGTCTCCAACCACACCCCACTCCCCGGCCCGTCTAACAGCTGTCGCAACATATCAAGCGCCACCGCTCGTGTGCGTGCGTTTCTTGTTTCACTCTGAACGAACGCCGCCGCCGCGGGGGTGAACGCGGTGGAAATCGCGTGAAACGGGTCACCGGCGTTTGACGCGGCGACAGAAACTTTCTCAGCCTCGGCGACCTTCTCAGGAAAAGAAACCCGCTCGCACAGCGTCAGAAGCACCACCAAAGCGTCGTGGTGCGGAGGGGAAAGTGGCTCCAGGGACATTCCTGTCCGTTCACCAGTAATGCCCGGCTCGTTTGCATGCGTATTTAGTCTGGAAACTTCCTTTGTCTCAACAAACCCCGCGCGTTTGAACACCGTGTTTATAATCTGCGTCGTCGCGGTTTTCGCGGTTTGCCGAATCGTTTGGTCCGTGGCCTTTGCTGAAAGACGAAGTACCGTTGATAGGATTTTTTGAAGCGGCGTGCCGGTCAAGTGAAAGGGGTCACTCACCGCGGACTGTAGCAAAACCCCGATCACGTTGGTCAGGGTTTCTATTCCGCCAGCGGAGGTCTCACCGAGTTGGACGACGAATGAACATTCGACAACCGCGTCGATCAATTGCGCGGGTAACGACGAGGCTTCCGAGGATGTGTCACTGGTAGTGGTGATGCTACTAGTATTAGTGGCACTTTTAGCAGCATCCGCATCGCGTGTCGGGCTAGTTGCCCCTACATCGCCCCCTACTAACGTGCCGCTCGCGATTAATTTGTGCGCCGCGTTCAGCGCCGGGTTTATTAAATTGAGTTTTCCAGATTTCAGCGCGTTTAAAATCGCGTCCAGCGCTAACTCAGTCAGCTTCCCATCGTCAATCGTGATGCCCCGGGCACTGCCCGACGACGCCCCGGACACCACGCACGCATCCAGAAACACCCTGCAAGCATCTTTCAGGGTGTTAACCTTGTTGAACGTCCACGGCGCTTTTTCCAAGATTTGCTCCACGGCCGATCGCACGAACGTGGAGAGAATGTCGTTTTTACTCGAGCTGGGTGAGGTACCTACATCAGGGTTGCCGTCATTCGCGTCGCGTGGTACGGACGGAGCGTCACATGTGTCCAAAGCCCCTGGAGCCGCAACCGTGGTCACCGAACTCACCGCCCCGGGTTTCGTCACACCAGCCACCGGCTCCTCGCCAGACGTCGCGTCGCCAGATGGCATCGTATAGGCACACGCCCGTTTCAAGAAGTGCACAAAGCCGTACGGAGTAACACCTAACCCTAAACCTAAACGCGCTTCACGCCACCCGCGCCGCACCTGACGCTCGGGCCGACGCGCAGCTTAGGGCCAGACTCGCGCGTCTCGAAGTGCCGAGGGGAGCCCGATGGCGCGAGACGTTCGAGGAGACATTTTGAGTTTTCGAGGTGAAAACAGCCAGCTGGTGATTTTTGTGTGAATTTTATCTCACCATCAACCGTCGTCACCACCTCAGGCCCCTCCGCCAACCTGTCCACATCGAACCACGCGACGCGTCCGTTGCTCGCACTCCCCATGTCGCTCGCGGTGGGATGTTCCGTCGTGACGGTTGGGTCCGGGGGGGTGAGACGCGTAAGATCGCAATCGATTGCGACGTCAAAATCCACCGATCGTCGCGTCATCGAATCTCGCGGCCGAAAACTCACCGTCAACGCGTACAAACGGGAAGGGGCTGATACTGCAAACGATGAAGCTAAACCTGCCGAGGTTACAGTTGCCTTGCGTGCGGTGCGCAGCAGCGGTAAAATCACCGCCACAGTGCTCGCGTTCGCGGCCTCCGCGGTGGTACTGGCGCCAATCTCGATTGGCGATCCGATGGTTGATGGATTTATTAATGGAGCGCCATCCGCCGCAGCGCACGCCGCTGAGTCCCCCATCCCCTCGATCGAGGTCCCCACCGTGTTGGACCCGTGGAAAGACGGGCGCGCGCGGAAAGCCGCGGAGCGACGATTGGCGGCTCAGAATGTGGACAAGGCGTTCCAAAAGGAAGCGGAACAGAGAGCGGAGAATGAACGTCTGAGCACGGCGTATTACGCCAAAGCCGGCGCGGCTCGACGCGCGAGAGCGGCTTGTGAGCGGGACGGTTTACCCGCCCCCGAGTGCGACTTGGCCGCTCAAACCGCAGGTGCCTTGGCGTTCGACACCGCCGTCGTCGCAATCAGCGATGAGGAAATAGAGCTTGATTTGTACGAGCAGCGGCAGAAGGAGCTGCGCGCGACGGCGGAGATTCGAAACGCCGAGGCGCTTTTAGCGGCGGAACAAGCCGAGGCGGAGGCTAAAAAACTGGAAGCCACCGAGCAAGAGTTACTGAGTCTGCAGAAGGAGTGCGTGGGCGCGGACTCGCCTTTGAAAGAACCAGGGTCGGTGGTGTGTACGTAGAACAAAAGGGAAAGGTTATTTTTTATAAAAGTCATATTCGAAAAATCGCGGAAAACCAACAACGACAAATCCTCGGAAACGTCTCTTTTCATCGTACCTTCGCCATCACGCGGCGCGCGTTGTCGTCGCCCACGTGACTTTTGCTGGCGCACGTGTCTTTCGTGGCTGTGCGTTTGTGTGCCGTCCGTCTGTGTGCACCGGGTGTCGGCGAGTTCGGCTAAACTCGAAGCAAGCCTCGTTAGATTCGAATTCGAAAACCGCCCGTTCATCGTCTCGCGGTGTCCTCGGATTTCGCACGCACGTGCATGGTCCTCGTTCGCCAAGCGTGTGTACTCCCTGTAGCACGTGTGGAGATGAGCGTCACGGCCGCTGCGGTCCGTGTGAGTCGTGCAATCGCCAGGAACGGCGTCGCGAAAGCCGCGGAGGCAGGGTACGGCTCGGTGTCAGCGCAACGGCTCGGTGTTTCCGCCGTTTCCCCGTCAATGATGGCACCGACGTTCTCCATCATCTCCACGCGCGGAATCGCGGCGTCCTCCTCTGCTTCCAACGAGTTCCGTGCCCCCCCTCGAATCGTGTCGCAAGGCAGGGGCAAAGGGGCCAAGGGAGGCGTGGTGTGGGTCCCGTCCACCGCTGGTGTCGGCGGTGCAGGCGCGCCGTCGCGAGGGCGAGCGTTTGAGACCACCGCGGGCGCCGGCGCAGGCGCGCCCCCTCCCCCCCAGCAGCAGCAGTACACACCGCAACAGCAACAGACTGCACAAGGCGCCCCTGCATACCAGAGCCAAGCCCAACCGCAACGACAACAACGTCCAGTCGGTTCTCAAAACCAATCTGGTTCGTCGAGCGCGTCTAAATCTAGCTCCCAATCGCAACCCGGCCGCGCGTCTCCGCCTGACGGCCCGCGTGTGTACTGCGACTTCGCGGTGTACAAATCCAAGGCTGCGGTTAAGTTTGGGGTTATAAAACCTCAATTCGAGCCGATCCCGGGAAAGGGTGATGGGAGTGTTTCCAAGAAGCGCGACGGCGGGGTATTGCTTGAGTTCGCGCCCGCGGTTGGCCAGAGGGCGTACGATTGGCAAAACAAACAATCGATTTTACTATCGCCGCTTGAGTTGGTGGAACTCACGGAAACCCTCGCCGTGCTTGGTAAGGGTGTTGCGTTTTTCCACGACCCGGGGATGGGCACGGCAAGGCAGGGCGCGATGACCAAGTCACTCAAAGCGGAACCCATGCCGGACGGAAGCGGGGGGGTGTTTCTCAACCTGGCGACGAACACTGGCGCGAAGCTAAACGTCGCGGTGAGCTTTGGCGAGTTTTGCGTCTTGAGGAACTTGACGCAGTATTTAGTGCCGCGGCTCATGGGGTTTGATGAGGTGTTTAAGTGAAAGAAGGAAAAAGTGGGGAAGAATACAGAGACTAAGAAAACATAGACAGAGTTGTTGTGATTTTTGTCATGCGTTTCGCGTTGTTTCAATCGTCTTGTACTCGTCTCTTCATGTAACTAGTCTCTTCTCCTTCGTCTCGCGTCTCGTCGAACTCTTCCGATACTGCAGCATCTCGAGGTGGGGGCAGCCGTTCTCGACCGCCCAAGCAAACACATCGCGATGTCCGTTCAGCGCCGCTTCCGTGATCGTGGTCCCGTTCCACGCACATCCGTTCGCGCGCGCCAACTGAAGCACCTCTAAATGTCCGCCAAACGCCGCGTACGTGCAAGTGGTTTCGTCCCACGGCGCGTTTTTTTTCGCGTAACAACTTTAACTCATCCAGCTGTCCGCTCTTCGCCGCTGCCACGCATAGGTTCAACTCATTAAATGTAACCACGCGCAATCATTCGGCAATGTCTTCGTGACCATAAATGTCCGCTGATTGCATGCACAACGCAACATCCCACGGGCAGCCCTTCTCGCGCTGCCACTGAAGGATCTCGTGCTGTCCGTACCTCGCCGCTGCCAGACAAAGGAAATATATTTCCTCTAGACGACCTCGCGAATGCTGGTGCTTCAGCGTGCCCAAGCATCCGCGCTCCGCGGCTTCCATCGAAGTATGCTCCTTTATCGCACGACCTGTCGACGCCACCGCGTCGCGCATCGCACGATTCACCGCCCGCAACCGTGCGAGGTCAATTGGATCACGGAGGTTTTAAGCACTGAGGATCTGGTTGATGATGTCTTGGGGGAGTCCCGGGAGGATCGCTTCCTGCACGTCCATCGTTGCGTATCGATCGCGAGCGCTGCTGCGCGCGCCTTTCTACCCGCACGCTTGGCAGCACCACTGGGTGGTGATTTGGAGGGCGTGTCGATGGCCGTGGGGGTTGTCGTGTGTGCGCCGTTGTGTGTTGCGGCGCGTGCGTCGTGGCATCCCAGAAAAAGTGCGTTACGAGTCGTAGCTTTTCTGGCTGTGAGCTCTTGCCAAAAGTTTGACAAGACTCTGCATCCAAATTTCACCTTTTGTCAAAAGTTCACCCAAAGCGGCTGGCCTCGGGCACCCGTACATCGCCTTTCGATCGCCGATTGACACAGAAATGGACTCGTTGGGTCCCCCACGACGTGAAGGCCAAAAGAAAACATGTCGAAGGTGCTTATGTTCTCGCCGTAGGCGAGAAAAAAATAAACAAAAGCTGACTCGTCCGGGAATCGAACCCGGGTCTGTACCGTGGCAGGGGACTATTCTACCACTAGACCAACGAGTCCATGAATTTCGAGTCTGACATTCGCGTTAATTCGTACTTGCAGACTACTTGCTTGTACAAATTATCTCAGACTGTTTGCTCATGCGAGCAAACTAACTCAAAGTTTGAAGGGAAATACACCGAAGCTATTGCTCCTGGCGATTCCTATTGTTCAATGAGAACATGAAAGAATCTATCATATAAGTATATAATTAGGTGTTCGGGTTTCCCCCACTATACACCCCCTAATTAAGCGGAGTGACGACTTATAACCAAAAAATGAGTTCTGCAACAGTATCACCGTTTCCAGATGATGGAAATTTGGGAGTGTATCAATCAATATACCAGTACACTTGTTGTAAAATGGGCACCTAAGTCGATGGTAAAAAAGTATGTTCAAAAATGTATTCATCAGCGAATTTTCGTCTGGGTCGTGGATAAAGAAGGGGGCTGCGGTCACAAGCACCATCGACACACAAACCGCTAACCCTTCAGATGCAGAATACTTTTTTGGGGAATACATGGATTTTTCATCCAATGGATCACGGTTAATTGTTTCAGGTATGAGTACCAATTACCGTGATGATAATTCTCCCGACTCACCTCGCCCCGTGATTTATATTTATTTATGAATACTCATCTGGAGAATGGGATCGACAAGATCAAACCATAGAGATCGAGTCATCAAATTTTGCTTTTTCACCCTATCGGTTGTTGACTCGAGAGGATTTTCTGGTTCATAAACCTGAAGTTGGGTGATCGAAAAGCCGGTCCGAATATCCAACAAGCCTTTCGTTCGACATCGTGATTCGCGACGGTTTCCCGATTGATCACGTCTCACGGTGAGTGGCAGCACGGGGATAGGGTAGTGGCAGTTTTGTACATCTCACCCAAGAA
>MDSY01155838.1_pt1 | contig 41358 bp, 37 predicted proteins | sample 811131 | NCBI WGS metagenome assembly MDSY01 (sample SAMN05326643, study PRJNA326480) | marine metagenome | isolation source: seawater | place: Atlantic Ocean: South West | collected 2010
CTCTCCTCAAAATCCATCTTCTAATTTTTTGGAACTGACCAATGGGAATATTCCAGTAAATTTATTTGTTTTACCAAAATTATCGCTAAGAGAATTAGGGTTTTTGTTAGCGACCTGGGAGCACAGAGTATTTGTTACAGCCAGTTTGCTGCAGATCAATCCATTTGATCAATTTGGAGTTGCAGCTGGAAAGAAAGTTACTCAAAAATTTCTTAAAAAATGACGCTTGATCTCAAGCAAGTGCCTACAACTCCTGGCATTTATAAATTCTTTGCAGATAATAAAATTATTTATATTGGTAAGGCAATTAATCTAAAAAAACGAGTCTCTTCTTACTTTGGATCATCTCTTAAAGATCGTAAAACAAGTCAGATTAAGCTGCTAACCGATAGAATTGAAACATTCTCCACTCAGACTGAGGCCGAGGCTTTACTCCTCGAACAATCGCTAATTAAAGAAAACTTACCTCGTTTTAATATTCTATTGCGAGATGATAAGACTTACCCTTATATTCATTATTCCATGGATGATAAATTCCCAAGCATTAGCATGAAGCGATCCAAACATGCCGTTTCAAAAGATTTCTTTGGACCATTTATTAGCTCTCAGACCGTTAAATCTACAATTAAAGATTTACAAAAAATATATCAAATTAGGAATTGCAGTAACAGTACTTTTAGAAATAGATCTAGACCTTGCATTGAGCATCAAATGCAAAGATGTTCCGCGCCATGTGTTGAGCAAATTAGCGCCGTAGATTACAGCCTTGATATTTCATCATCTCAGGATTACTTAGCCTCAACAGGTAAAAAATCTAGAAAGCTTATGTTTACACAGATGCAAAAACTAGCGGATGAGTGTAATTTTGAAAAAGCTCAAGAGCTCAAGCAACGGATTGCAAGTTTAGATATTTTGCAGCAAGAACGATCCTTCACCACTAATTTAACTAGCATTGATTTTTTTGCTTGTGTTGAAAAACATGGAAAAACAGGTGCTTGCATTCTTTCTGCACGAGATGGAAAAATACGTGGCACTAAAACATACTTCTTTAACGAAAACCTATTAGATGATTTGGATAACCTGCTTCAGAGTCTTGTATTTTCTTATTATCAAAATAGTTTCTCGTTGCCAGAAAAAATTGTTTTTACAGTTCAGCCAAAGAATCTAAAATTGATTCAAGAAGCCATTAATCTTAAATTTCAGCAATCAATTGGCATTTCACTTTCCACTCCCTCAGGAGCCAAGCAGCTTATTAAACTAGCTATATTTAATGCAAATCAAGTCATAGAAAATAAAATTGGTAAATCTGATAAATATGCTCATGCAATGCAGAATCTTTCTCAATACCTTGGGTTGAATAATACCAATCTTTTGATTGAAGGTTATGATGTCAGCCATCATGCTGGTAAACATGCTGTTGCTTCAGCAGTTAAATTTTCTAACCAAGGCCCCGAAAAAAAATTATATAAACTCTATAATATCCCTGCTATTTTGTCAGGGAATGATATTGGCTCCATTGAGAATGTTTTAGAAAGAAGGATAAAAAGGTCTATGGAAGATTCTTTGCCAGACATAATCCTAATAGATGGGGGGAAAGCTCAATTAAATTCAGCGTTAAAAGTTTTTAGACAAAACCATCAGCATCAACCTATTATTTTAAGTATTGTTAAGGGAGCTAAAAGAGTTAGGGCAACAGAAACTATATTATCCGAGCAAGGCATTCTTGAAATTCCTATCAATAGCCCAGGTTTTAAACTGCTGCAACAAATTAGAGATGAGTCGCATCGATTTGCAATTACTAGCAATAGAAAGAAAAAGAATAAAATTATTAGATATTCTGAGCTTGACCAGATTGATGGATTGGGTCCCAAGAAAAAACAAAACCTTTTAAAGCATTTTAAGTCACTTAAAAGAATTCGCTTAGCTTCTTTGGATGAATTATGCACGATCCCAGGAATTAGTATTAAACTAGGAGCAGAAATACAAAAAATGTACTCAAATAATGTATAACTTTATTCAATTTTTAACATATTTTCGAATTATCGCAGGACCAATAATTTTTATTTCAATCTTATTATTTGATTTCTATGGGATAGCCTTAATAATATTGCTTCTCGCAAGCGTTTCTGACTACTGGGATGGTTTTCTAGCTCGCAAGTATTCTCTTACCTCTTCATTTGGAGCAGTCTTAGACCCGATAGCAGATAAAATCTTAATAACGTTTACTCTAATAGCTCTTTCAGTTAATTTAGGCAGTTCATATATAGCTTTTATCAGCAGTGTTATTCTTGCGCGAGAGTTCTGGGTAAGCGCATTGAGAGATTTAAATGCTAGGAATGGAGATCAAGAAGCAACAAGCGTTACATTTCTAGCCAAAGCTAAGACATCTATTCAGCTATTAACTCTTTGTAGCTTTTTAATCGGTTTATATTCAAGCAACGCGTTAATATTATTTCTTTCGTATTTCCTGTTATTCTTAGCTTTAATAATTACTCTACAAACCGGACTTTCATATACAATAGCAACATTTAAGAGATAAGGCTGGATGGCAGAGTGGTTATGCAGCGGCCTGCAAAGCCGTTTACGCCGGTTCGATTCCGGCTTCAGCCTCCAATGGTGAAATATTATGGATGAGATAAATAAAAATTTAGAATTAAGTGGCGACTCAGCAGATATGAGATATGAAGATGATTTTTCTCTTTCAGATCTAGTAGCAATAATCTCTCAAGCAAAAAAAACTCTACTCTACACAACGTTATCATTTTTTCTAGTATCAAGTATTTATATATTTTTATCACCTAATCAATATGCTTCCAGTGGTTTGCTTGCCATTGTTGATGACAGTGAAGCAGGTGGAAGTGGTTTTCAAAGCATTGCTACTAGGTATGGGGGTCTTGCATCGCTTGCCGGAGTAGCTATTGCAAAAGATAGCAGCTCAAAATCCGATCTTATTCTTGCAACCTTCAAGTCAAGAGATTTCTTTGAACACTTGTCAAATATTCCAGAAATTTACCCAACTCTTGTAGCGTCAAAGAGCTATGATTTCAAAACAAAAACACTAATACTTGATGACAAGATATACGATTCAAATAAGATGAAATGGGTGAATGATAAGCCGAGTGTTCTTGAAGCGCATCAGGTTTTTCTTGAAAATATGGTTGTCTCAAAAGATAAAAGAACAGGTTTTATAAACATTTCTTTTCAGCATATATCACCTGAATTTGCATTTCTGATGGTAAAGACGATGATCTTAGAGGCTAATACTCTTATTCGACAGCAGCATCTTGAAGAAGCTCGTGTTTCTTTATCTTTTCTAAATACTGCCCTTCAAAATACTTTAGAGATTGGTACAAAATCGTCAATTACAACTCTTATTGAAGCCCAGCTTAAAATTCAAATGATGGCAAATGTCAGGCAGGAATATGTTGTCCGGACAATTGATAAGCCATATTTACCAGAGTGGAAAGCAGGCCCTGCTAGATTAAAATTTATAATTCTTTCATCTTTATTTGGCTTTCTAATAAGTGCTTTTTTTGCAATGTACGTTCATTACTTTAGTGGCACTAAAAAATAAATACGTATTTTTACTATTGGTTTTTAAAATATAAATTTTATGAATTTACAATATAAGATTGGCGTTGTAGGACTTGGTTATGTTGGTCTTCCACTGGCTATTGCCTTTTCTAAAATTTTTGATGTTGTAGGGTTTGATATTAATTCCTCTCGCATATCTGAATTAACAAATGGAATTGATCTCACCTTAGAAGTCGAGCCTGACGACCTAAAAAATAACAATAAAATTTCTTTCAGCTGTGAAAAGCAAGACTTGCAAGAATGTAATTTTATAGTTGTAACTGTACCGACTCCGGTGACTGCCAAAAATTTACCAGATCTATCTCCATTGATTAGTGCCAGCACAATGATTGGAAAAATCCTTAAAAAGGGCACTACTGTTATATACGAATCAACGGTCTATCCTGGGGCAACTGAGGAAATTTGTGTGCCAGTGTTAGAAAAAGTATCAGGCTTAGAATTTAATCAAGATTTCTTTGTAGGCTATAGCCCAGAAAGAATTAATCCTGGGGATACAGAGCATAGAATCAATAATATTGTTAAAGTTACTTCGGGATCAACTCCCGAAATTGCTGAAAAAATAGATCAATTATATGCCTCTATTATTTCTGCTGGCACTCACAAGGCAAACTCAATTAAAGTAGCTGAAGCTGCAAAAGTGATTGAAAATACTCAAAGAGATGTAAATATAGCTCTAATAAATGAGCTATCTATTATTTTTAGCGCATTAGATATTGATACTCAAGAAGTATTGACTGCAGCCGGAACTAAATGGAATTTTTTGCCTTTTTGGCCTGGGTTGGTCGGGGGTCATTGCATCGGAGTGGATCCATATTATTTGACTTATAAATCTGAGCAGATGGGTTACAGTCCAGAAGTTATCTTGGCTGGAAGAAGGTTGAATGATGGAATGGGAAAATATATTGCAAATCAATTGACTCTTGAAATGTCAAATCTTTCCATTAATCTTAAAGATGCAAGAGTATTAGTTATGGGGCTAACCTTTAAAGAAAATTGCCCTGATATGCGTAATACTAAAGTTATTGATATTATTGATGAGCTATCAAATTCGATGCACTCTGTTGATTGTTTTGATCCCTGGGTCAATGAGGATGCTGTTAAAGAACAATATCAAATTAATCAAATTAAGTATCCCAGCGAAAATGAATATGATGCTATTGTCCTGGCAGTATCTCATCAAAAATTTCTTGAATTAGGTATTGAAAAGATTAGAAAGTTTGGAAAATCACAGCACATTTTGTATGATTTGAAATACTTATTCTCAAAGGATCAAACTGACCTTCGTCTCTAGCTAGATATTATGGAACCCTACAGTCAATTAATAGCCCACTTACAAGCGAATCAGTATAAATGGCTCATTACAGGAGTTTCTGGTTTTATTGGTTCAAATCTATTAGAGACATTGCTTAAATTAAATCAAAAAGTAGTAGGCTTGGATAGCTTTGTAACAGGAAAAAAAGAGAACTTATCTGAGGTAGAGAGCGAAATTACCTTAGATCAATGGAGTAACTTTCACTTTATTGAGGGCGATATATGTAACCTTGAGACTTGTAATACTGCTACCCAAGGAGTTAATTTTGTACTTCATCAAGCTGCGCTTGGCTCCGTTCCTCGCTCACTTGAGAGCCCTATTAATACCAATGAAGCAAATATTTCAGGTTTTCTCAATATGTTGTGGTCCTCTAAAAATGCCAATGTAGATAGTTTTACTTATGCAGCAAGCAGCTCAACTTACGGCGACCATCAATCACTTCCTAAAGTTGAAGATCAGATTGGAAAGCCCTTATCTCCATATGCGGTAACTAAATATGTTAATGAGCTCTATGCTGATGTCTTTAAAACTAGCTATAACTTTAATTCTATCGGCCTTCGTTATTTTAATGTCTTTGGTAAGAGGCAGGATCCTAATGGCGCCTATGCAGCTGTAATTCCTAAATGGATTGGTGCGATGGTGGCTGGAGATGATGTTTTTATTAATGGTGATGGCGAGACTAGCAGAGATTTTTGCTTTATAGATAATGTAGTGCAGGCAAATTTGCTAGCCGCTTTATCAGGGCGTATTGAATTAAAAGGCATAGAAGCTATAAATGAGGCTACCAATCAAATTTATAATATTGCCGTTGGAGGAAGAACTACCCTTAATGATGTATTCCAGATTTTAAGAGACAATCTTTCCAAGCACTTCTCTCACCTAGAGGGATCATTGCCAATTTATAGAGATTTTAGAGCTGGAGATGTGCGGCATTCGCAGGCAGATATTACCAAAGCAAAGACCTTATTAGGTTACAAACCAAGCCATACTGCTGAAGATGGCTTGAATGAAGCCATGGACTGGTATATTAATAATTTATAGTGACTTCCTTACCTAAAGTTTCAATCTCTTCTGCAATCTCCTCGTTAAATAATTTTGTACCGATGTATTTAAAATTTCGGTTTATATTATTGATTTTATTGATGGTCTTTAGCGCATTTGCAGAAATTCTGAGCATTGGAATGATTATTCCATTCTTAACTGCAATTACTTCGCCCGATATGGTTTTTTCACATCCCTGGATGCAGTCCGCATTAGGCATTTTTAGTATTCAATCAGATGTCGAGCTTGCCATTTTTCTTACTCTTGGGTTCTGTATTGTCGCAGTCTTGTCAGCGGTAATTCGCCTCTCAACACTTTGGTTTCAAACGAGGTTTTGCTATTCTTTGGGGGCAGACCTGAGCACGCAGTTGTATAAAAATTCTCTATATCAACCCTATCCTATTCATGTTGCAAGAAATAGTAGTGAATTCATCTCAACGATAGTTAATAAGACTTTTCAGAGTACCAGTTTCGCAATTCTTCCGATCTTAAATATTTTAAGCGCTGGCTTAATTTTACTAGCCATTCTTTCTACTTTAATTATTATAGAGCCAATTGTAGCTGTTTCCGCATTTGCATTATTTGGCATGCTGTATGCAGTTGTTATTTTAGCAACACGTAAAAGACTTGACAGAGATAGTCAGCGCATTAGCTTCGAGCAGGACGAAGTGGTGAAGAAATTACAAGAGGGCTTTGGTGGTATTAGAGATATCTTAGTCAGCAATACCCAAGAAGTATATCTCAAGTCTTATGCAGCATCTTTTCGCGCACTACAAGACGCCTGGTCCAATGTTGAAATCATACGATCCACTCCAAGATTTGTGATTGAAGCTTTTGGAGTGGTCTCAATTGCACTCTTAGCTTTATTATTCTCCACTCAAGAAAATGGAGTGATTGGAGCATTGCCTATTTTAGGGGCAATGGCACTGGGTGCCCAACGTTTATTGCCTATACTTCAAATCATTTATGCGAGTGCCTCATCCCTTAGAGCTGGATTTGGGTCATTGACAGATATTCTTTTATTATTAGAAATGCCATCTGATGAAAACATAATGAAGGCTGTTCGTGAGCCAATACCTTTTAAGAATAAGATTTCTATAGAAAACTTAAAATTTCAATATGAAGATGGAGGTCCTTGGATTTTAAATGGTATAAATTTATCAATATCCAAAGGTGAGATAATAGGAATTATTGGGTCTACTGGAAGTGGAAAAAGTACTTTTATAGATATCTTGATGGGTTTGCTCCATCCTACTGATGGCAGTATCGAAGTTGATGATGAGATTATCACAGAAGTTAATAAATATGGATGGCAATCAAAACTTGCACATGTTCCCCAATCTATTTTTCTAATAGATGCATCAATTACTCAGAATATAGCTCTAGGAATACCGCTAGAGCAGATTGACTTTGAGTTAGTTCAGGAATCTGCAAGAAAAGCTCAAATACATGACGCAATTAATTCCTGGGATAATAAATATGACACTGTTGTAGGGGAGAGAGGGAGTAGAATTTCAGGTGGTCAGCGTCAACGAATCGCAATTGCTAGAGCGCTTTATAAGAAAGCCTCAGTGATTATTTTTGATGAAGCAACTAGCGCCTTAGATTCTGAGACTGAAAATTCAGTTATGGAATCGATCTTAGGCTTAGATAAAGATCTCACCGTTATAATTGTTGCACATCGATTATCAACGTTAAAAAATTGTTCAAATATAATTGAGTTATCTGATGGTAAGATTTTAAGACAAGGTTTATATAATGAGATCATTTGAATGACAGACTTCTACGCTAAACATTTTCAGGAATATGTAAAACTTGCGTTCGACGATAGCATACACAAAACCCTCGATCATTTTATATCATTAGCTTTAGAGGTTAAGGCTTCAGACTCTAAGTTAATTTTCGCTGGCAATGGAGCGAGCGCAGCAATCTCAGCTCATGCTGCTGTAGATTTTACAAAACAGGCCAAGATTAGAGGCATCACATTTAATGAAGCAGACCTTATTACTTGCTATAGCAATGACTATGGATATGAAAACTGGATTTCAGAATCTATTAAATCTTATTACGGCAGATCAGATGTAGTAGTTTTAACTAGTGTCAGTGGAGAATCACCAAGTATTATTAATGCTGCAATCACAGCAAAAAATCTTGGGTTAAAGGTTGTTACCTTTACAGGGAGGGATCGCAAGAATTCTTTAAAATCTCATGGAGATATTAATTTTTGGGTTGATAGCCATGCCTACAATATTGTTGAATGCATTCATATGATTTGGGTGACAACCGCTATAGACGCTATTATTGGTAATGCAGTTTATGAGGTCTCTTAACCTACTTTTATGAATGTCCTGTTAACTGGTGGAATTGGTTATTTGGGCAGTCATACTGCGCTATCTCTTCTTGAGCAGGGTCATGAGGTGACTATTCTTGATAACCTATCAAATAGCAATCTCACGGTCTTACAATGCATTGAATCCATCTCATCAAAGCAGTTAAATTTTGTAAGAGGGGATGTCCTAGAGAATGCACTAGTAAAAAATACAATTAATCAGTTTAAAATTGACGCTGTGATTCACCTAGCAGGGCTAAAGGCTGTTGGAGAGTCTGTTCTCAACCCTCTCAAATATTATGAAAATAATGTTCAAGGCGCAATATCACTCCTTGATGCGATGTTAAGTTGCAATATTAGAAGTTTAGTTTTTAGCTCTAGTGCCACTGTATATGGAGCTCCACAATACCTGCCAATTAATGAAGAGCACCCTACTAATCCATATAATCCCTATGGCAACAGCAAATTTTTTATCGAACAAATACTGATAGACATAGCTCGCTCCAACAAGGATTGGACCATAGTAAATTTACGATATTTTAATCCAGTTGGTTCTCATGCAAGCGGATTAATAGGAGATAACCCCAATGGTATTCCCAGCAACCTAATGCCATATATCAATCAAGTCGCTGCAAACCAGAGACCTTTTCTAAATGTTTTTGGGGGTGACTATGAAACGCTAGATGGAACAGGTATCAGAGACTACATTCACGTAGAAGATTTATCAGAAGCTCATTTAGCCGCCTTAAGCTGGATTGACGATCCAGATAAAAATAGAGATATTAATATGAATACTTTCAATATAGGTACAGGAGTTGGCTACAGCGTACTTGATATTATTCAGGCCTATGAACAAATCAATGGACTAAAGATTCCATATAAAATTACTGCAAGAAGAGAGGGAGATGTAGCTGCTTGTTACTCAGATCCCACAAAAGCAAATACCGTCCTTGGCTGGAAAGCCTTGAGGACACTTGAAGATATGTGTAAGAGTGCCTGGAATTTTCAAAAAAGAGGTTAGGGCAGAGTAACTGCAAGCCCCATATTTCTAGTGATCATCAGACTATTAGCCAAGACCCCTTGCTAAATAGAGAATGGGCTGTCAAAGGATTGGAAATCAGAGAAGCTCTTATCTCTCTCTGACATTATTGGGCTTAAAGTTGGCCACACAATACCAATAGAATTCCACAAAATACCTGCATCACATCCTGGATCATAAACTGTTGAAGTTTTATAAACCATGGTCGTTGATTCTGAGGTTGAGCAAAATCCATGAGCCATACCTTTGGGGATATATACCATATTGGCAGTTTTAGAATTCAGCTCAAAAGTAGCTGTTTTGCCATAAGTGGGAGACCCTCTTCTCAGATCAACAACCACATCAAAAGCAGAGCCAGCTAAGCAATAGACTACTTTGGAATGATCCTCAGGAGGCATTTGAAAATGCAAGCCCCTAATTACATTCTTAAATGAATGAGAGTAATACTCTTCTACAAAATTACTTTCAAGCCCAAGATTTTGGAAATAATTTTTATGAAATACCTTTACAAAGCTGCCGCGATTATCTTCAAAAACACTCGGGAATAGCTCAACACAACCCTCAATTTTTGATTTTTTGCATTCAAACATATTTCGATATAAATTCCTCTACGGTCTCTTGAAAGCGATTAAACATCGCTTCTGTTAATCCATGGTGAAGAGGTAATAAAACTCCTTGTTTCATGACAGCATCTGCATTTAGATACCCATCATCTGACACTATTTTTTTAATGTTTTTGCACATTGGTTGCCTTACAATATTTCCAGTAAAAACAACTCTAGTTTGAATATTTCTTTCTTCTAGAAATATTTGAAACTCTCGCCTGGAAAATGGCGCTGTCTCTTTTATCAATAGTGGAAATGCAAGCCATGCGGTATTACTGCCGTGAGTCTCCACAGGGTTGCTAAAAAGCTCAGGATACTTTGCAAAAAAAGTGCATTGTCTTTTAAAGTTTTTCTGCCTAGTTTCTATATTTTTTTGTAATTTTTTTAATTGAACCAGACCAAATGCAGCCCCTAATTCATTGCCCTCTAAGTTATATCCAACTGTTTCAAATACAAATTTTGCATCATATTCTATGCCATCAAGATCTACATTGAATCGATTTTCAATTACTTCACTTCTTTCATCAAACAGTGAAGAACTGCGCCCCCAGGAGCGCAATAATTTAGCTCGCTCTGCAACCTTGTCATCATTGATAGCCAAAGCTCCCCCATTTCCAGCACAGTTGATGATATGTGAGCCATAAAAGCTTGTTATAGACATATCAGAATAGTGGCCAGAGACTTTCCCATTGATTGTAGCTCCAAGGGTATCAGCTGAATCTTCGATCACTATTAAATTATGTTTATCTGCAATTTTTCTAATGGCTGGCCAGTCACAAAGATTTCCCATGAGGTTTGGCGCTAAAATAGCAACAGTCTTACTGGTAATCTGATCTTCTATTTTACTGACATCAATGTTGTAGGATAGGGGCTCAACATCTACAAATACTGGAATTAAATCATTTTTTACAAGACAACCAACTGATGTGGAAAACGTTAAAGCGGGTGTAATTACCTCAGAACCTGGCAAAAATTGGAAAGCCTCTACGCCAATAAATAAAGCTGATGAGCCTGAATTAACATACAGACAATGGCTCTTATCAAATAATTCAGCAATTTGCGCTTCAAATTTTCTCGAATAATTTCCCATTTGCGTTGATTCGCCTAAACACTTTACTACTGCGTCCACTTCTTCTTGACCATATACAGTTTTAGCATATGAAATTTGCTCAACTTCCTTCATATAATGACCTCTTTATTTATAAGTTTTAAAAAATAGTTAGTTTGCTCTAAGTAAGAATCTTTAGGCTCTTCTTTCTGCACCAATTATGCCATGAGACTATTTAACTAGTTATAGATATTTAAAAATAACTGTAATTACAGCATAAAAATATTGTGATAAAATCTGAATTAAATCTCAACCTTTTGACCATGCTACAAAAAATTTCTTTGTATTTTCTAGTCTTTGCAGTTGCTGCTTCTATAAATATTGCTGGTGAGAACTGGATAAGAAGCTCTGGTAATAATGAAGCGCATCTATACTCAAAAGATATTCAGATTACTCAAGCAAATATAGAAAATCTTACAAAAGCATTTATATTTAATACTGGTCATACCATTGAGGCTCTTGGAGTCCAGTCTTCTCCTATCTTTATTGGAGATAAGCTCATCATTAATGCAATTGAAAATATCTCTGCAATCCACCCAGAAAATGGGAATTTAATCTGGCAGCTTGACCTTGGCTCTATTGATGAGATGAATAACCCTTGGGCTTACTTTACTGTTAATAGAGGGATCGTGTTTGATGAGCGCACGTCAAAAATATTTAGAGCGACCAACCAAGGTGTTCTAGAGATCGATGCTGAATCTGGTGAACTTCTTCATATTTATCCAGATGTTGATTCATCATTGGCGCCAATTATCCATGATAATCATCTTTTAATTGCTACTGCTGATGATGGGATGGTTTCTTTTAACCTTGAAACTAAAGAAAAAGCTTGGCATACACCTTTTATTAAGGGTGGCTTTAGAGGGAGAGTGTGGTCTGGCTTTTCATTTGATGCTGAATCAGGCCTTGCATTTGCTGTAACAGGCAGCTCAGGAGGAGTGCAGAGTTTGGGCAGGCAGGAACCTAATATGCAGACTTCAGTAATAGCAGTTGACGCGCAGTCTGGTGAAATTAAGTGGACATTTCAGCACATAGCTAATGATGTATGGGACTTAGATTTGGTCGGCAACCCAATTATTTTAGATTTAGAGATAGAAGAGGAAGATATAAGATCAGTGGTTGTCCTGTCAAAAACTGGTGAAATCCTTTTATTGAATGCCAGAACAGGTGACCCAGTCCATCCAGATTCGTATCAAACTATCTCAGTTCCGGCATCTGATATTCCTAGAGAGAAACTATCACCATTTCAAAAGAAATTTTCTATGCCTGAGCCTTTTTGGGGAACGGTTGTTGATATGGAAAAAGATTTTTCCCATCTGAACGAGGAGAATTTAGAATATGTAAAGAATAAAACTAGGCATGCGAAGTCAGGTTTGTATCTTCCGCCATCACTAAATTATGATGTCGTTTTATATGGAATCCATGGAGGGGCTGAATGGTTTGGTGGTGCGATAGATTTTACTGCAAAAAATCCATCATTGGTTGTTCCATATAATAGAGATCCATGGATTATCCGAGCTTACCATACCGATAGAATTAGCATCTTGATTGACAGGTTTGTTGAGAGAATGAATTCTTATTTTAAGGAAGAGCCCAACTCCAGCCAAATTAAGGCAGCATGGGTTCCATGGGATCATGCAGAGATTGAAGTAATGGAGCAATCAGAAAAAATCTTCTCCTATGTCCCCTTTACACCAAAAGATAAATCATATTTAGCAGAGTGCTCTTCTTGTCATGGAATTTCTAGAAGGGGATATTTTGAATATGAGGGAGAGGGAGATTTGCTCTATCCTCCTTTAGTAGGATCAACATTAGGCGGGAAAAGAAGTTTCGTTATGGACTTTGATAAAGTTAAGTCTCTGCATGAAAGCGTTAATATCCCTTATAAAATTAATAAAGATAAGCATGCAGAAATTTTTAATTACTTTGATAAATACGACACCTTCCTTAAAAAGCGTGGCTTAATTTCATCGCGCGGATTTTGGCAGGTGTTGCTAGATAAAGATAGAAATCCAGCCACCAAGCCACCTTGGGGCGGCATTGCCAAGATAGATCTAGTTACTGGTAAGAAAATCTGGGATATACCCTTTGGGAAAAGGAAGAATGATCAAGGAGAAATTATTGCAATCGGTGATAGGGTCTTTGGGGGCATTATGAATACTGCGTCTGGACTGACATTTGCTACGGGAAATCCAGATGGTTCTGCTTATGCATTTAATTCTGACGGTGATCAGGTATGGGAAGACTCTCTTCCATTTGCAGGGTCGGCACCGCCAATGTCTTATTTCTATAACAGTTGTCAATATGTAGTTTTTGTTGCAACAGGTGGCAGGTATCTTGATTTTAAAGATAACGGTGATTCAGTTGTTGTCTATAAACTAGATTCCTGTCAGGCCCTTTAAGCTAGTTAACAAAGCTAAACTATTAGCAAGGATTTTTTACACTAACTTCAAAGAGTAAGGCTGACCATCATTGATCTTATGACATTTAAAGATATCTCATGCAAATATAGTTAGAATACGCTTATATAATAAAATTATTAAAACAATTGTCAGGTACTAACACATGAAAGCAGTCATCTTAGCAGGTGGATTGGGAACAAGACTCTCAGAAGAAACACACTTAAAGCCCAAGCCCATGATAGAGATTGGTGGGAAGCCAATTATTTGGCATATTATGAAGATGTATTCTTTTCATGGAATAAATGATTTTATTATCTGTTGCGGCTATAAGGGATATGTAATCAAAGAATATTTCGCAAATTATTTTTTACATATGTCGGATATTACTTTAGATATTTCAGGTAACACGATGGAGGTGCATAAAAAAGATGCAGAGCCATGGAAAATTACTTTAATTGATACTGGTGAAAGTACATTAACAGGTGGACGACTGAAAAGAGTGGCAAGCTATCTAGAGAATGAGGAGGCATTTTGCTTTACCTATGGAGATGGCCTGAGTGATATTGATATTTCAAAGAGTATAGAATTTCATAGAAGCCATGGGAAATTAGCTACAGTTTCAGCGGTGACGCCACCAGGGAGATACGGGGCATTAGATTTGAATGGCGATGAGGTCAAGGGCTTTACTGAAAAGCCGCAAGGTGATGGAGCAGTTATTAATGGTGGCTTTTTCGTTCTTTCCCCAAAAGTTATAGATCTGATTGCAGCGGATCATACTTCCTGGGAGAATGAGCCATTATCACGCCTTGCCAAAAATAATGATCTGATGGCTTTTAAGCATGACGGATTTTGGCAGCCCATGGATACCTTGAGGGATAGAAACAGTCTAGAAGATCTTTGGGTAAAAAAATTAGCTCCGTGGAAAACCTGGAAATGATCTCAAGGTTACCAGACGCAAGTTTCTGGAGAAATAAAAGAGTATTAATTACTGGACATTCAGGGTTCAAGGGTAGCTGGCTAGTCATTTGGCTGAATAAATTAGGAGCTGTGGTTACTGGCCTCAGCCTGGAACCAGAGAACTGCCCCAACCTTTACTCCGAAGCAAACATTCATAATCTTTGCGATAGTAAGTTTATTAATATTTCTAATATTGAAAAATTAAAAGCTGAGATTCAAGTAATTCAACCAGATATTGTAATCCATATGGCGGCTCAGCCGCTAGTAAGAAAGAGTTACAAGGATCCCATGGAGACCTTCCAAGTAAATATTATGGGTACAGCGAATCTTCTGGAGGCTATTCGATATTGTGATTCTGTTAAGACTGCAGTAATGATTACGACTGATAAAGTTTATAAAAACAATGAAGATGGCAGGTCTTATACTGAAGAAGATTTTCTAGGTGGCCATGATCCATATAGTGCAAGTAAAGCAGGGGCTGAGATTGTTATTGAGAGTTATAGGAAATCATTTTTTGAAGAAATAAAAGTGTCAATATCTAGCGCGCGTGCCGGCAATGTAATCGGGGGAGGTGACTGGTCTGCTGATCGGTTAATTCCAGATGTGATTAGATCTTGGCGGGGCAATAAACCTCTTGAGATCAGGAGCCCTCATGCCGTTAGGCCTTGGCAGCATGTACTTGAACCACTAGCAGGCTATCTTTTTTTGGCTGAAGATACCTTTCATGATTCTAAATTATGCACTTCTTATAATTTTGGACCCTATAAAAAAGATATTTCATCCGTAAAAGAGGTGATTGAAATTGCTCAAAAAGTTTTGAGCATGGATCAAGTGGTATATACGGACAACTCTAGCGGTCTTCATGAGGCAAACCTACTATTTTTAGACATAAAAAAATCTGAATCCCAGTTAAAATTTAAACCTAAATGGGGGATTCAAGAGTCTGTATTCAAAACTATCAACTGGTATAAAAAATATTATGATGGCCAGTCTGCATTATCCTTGTGCGAATCTGACATTCTTGACTATGAACATGATGTGCAACTAGCATGAGACGCATTCTTTTAACAGGTGCCACTGGCTTTGTTGGCAAGCAGGTTTTGAAGAGCCTTGCTAAGGAAGATGTATCTATCAGGGTTATTACCAGAGGAACTCAAGATCATTTTTTTTCTCAATATGAAAATGTTTCAGAGGTGATACATACAAATAATTTTTTTACCGAATCAACCATATGGTATGAAGAAGCCTGCCAAGATGTCGATATAATTATTCATGTTGCTTGGTACGCAGAACCAGGAAAATATCTTGAGTCTCCTTTGAATTTAGAGTGCTTGTCTGGAACTTTAAATTTTGCAAAATCTGCTTGCAAGCAAGGGATAAAGAAATTTGTTGGGGTTGGGACGTGTTTTGAATACGACCTCACACACTCTAGTCCATTAGATATCAATGCACCATTAAATCCTCAATTTTTGTATTCCACTGCTAAAGTTAATGCATTTTTATTGCTTTCAAAATACTTTAAAAATGAAAATATAGATTTTTTGTGGACTAGGATTTTTTATTTGTACGGAGAGGATGAAGATGAAAGAAGGCTTGTTGCTGTTTTAAGAAAAAAATTAGCCCTTGGCGAGCCTGTGGATTTAACTTCTGGAACTCAAATAAGAGATTTTATGGATGTTAAAATTGCTGGCTCCATGATAGCAAGCGCTGCCTTGGGTATGAATGTTGGCCCATTCAACGTATGTTCTGGAGAGGGCCGGTCTATAAGAGAATTAGCAGAAAGCATTGCTGATGAGTATGGCAAAAAAGAGCTTCTAAATTTTGGTGCGCGTGAAGATAATCTTGCAGATGCGCCATTTGTCGTGGGCTTAAAGACAAAGATACTCGACACTCATTGAGTTACATTTATCTCGCTGTTTCAATTATAATTCTCAGTAGTTTAAAATGAACACTTTTAAAAAAATCAATTATGTTAGATAAGTGTTTTACATTTAATATTGAATCATTTGATGATGACAGGGGCTCTTTATCGGTTTTAGAGAGACATAAAAACATCCCCTTCGATATTGAAAGAATCTATTATCTATACAAGACACAAGATCAAAGCATCCGTGGAGTGCATGCGCATAAAAAATTAGAACAGATCATAATCTCCTTTTCTGGTGAATATCAAATTCTATTGGATGACGGCATTAACAAAGCAACATTCATACTAGATAATCCATCTCTAGGCTTGTATGTCTGCCCAATGATTTGGAGGGAAGTCACTCCAATTGGTGATAGCGGTGTGTGCGCTGTTTTAGCCTCTAGGAAATATGAAGAGGATGACTACATTCATGAATACTCTAATTTTTTAGAATTAGTTGAGAGCAAATGAAGGTTCCTTTTTTAGATTTACAGGCCTCTTATAATGAAATACAGCTTGAACTAGATAAAGAGCTATTCAGTTTCTTGCATTCGGGTCAGTATATAGGTGGATCAAGACTTGAGAGCTTTGAAAAAAATTATGCCCATTTTGTTGAAGCGGATCATTGTGTGGGTCTGGCCAACGGCCTGGATGCAATTGAAATATCATTAAAGGCTCTTGGTATTGGGGTTGGAGATGAGGTTATTGTTCCGTCTCATACATTTATAGCAACATGGCTTGCTGTTTCTAATTGTGGTGCTGTTCCCGTTCCAGTGGAACCTGATTGGAACACCTACTCGCTGGATTGTACAAAAATTGAAAGCGCTATTACAAAGAAAACTAAAGCTATTATCCCCGTTCACTTGTATGGCCAACCCGTTGACCTCGATCCAATCATAGAGCTATCAAAATCTTACAACCTTTATGTAATTGAAGATGCTGCCCAGGCTCATGGGGCATCATACAAAGCAAAGAAAATTGGCAGTCATGGTGATGTGGTTGCCTGGAGTTTTTATCCAGGTAAAAATTTAGGAGCATTTGGCGATGGTGGAGCAATTACAACAGATAACCTAGATTTAGCAGAAAAGATTAGGACTCTCGCTAATTATGGCTCTACAAAAAAATATGTACATGACGCAATTGGGGTCAATAGCAGGCTAGATCCTATGCAGGCGGTAGTTTTAGATATTAAACTAAGGCACCTAGAAGATTGGAATAATAGACGTAGAAAGCTTGCTCAAAAATATCTTAGTGCACTCAAATGCACTGAACTAATCCTGCCAGATCAATTCACTCTCTTGGATGGAGCTTGGCACCTTTTTCCAGTGAGAGCTATTGGGCGTGATGGCCTTGTTGCAGCTTTAAAAGAGAAGGAAATTGATATCCTTATTCATTACCCCACCCCACCCCATAAACAAAAAGCATATGCACCCAACTTTGATGGTCAGAATTTCAGTATTTCTGAAGAGATGGCATCTCAGCTCTTCAGTTTGCCTATTGGCCCCCATCTTGAGATGGATAAAGTAGACTTTGTGATAAAAACCATTATTGATTACTTGGATTAACTAGCCAGCTAGGAGAATATTTTAATGCGCGAACGAAAGAAAGAATCACTACCCTTTTTTAGTATTGTTATCCCAACTAGAGACAGGTCAGATCTCGTCTCAAGCTTGGTTTGGAGTCTTTTGGAGCAAAATTTTTCTAACTTTGAAATCCTTCTTTGTGATAATAGCAACAATAACTTAACCCAGGAAGTGCTCAGTAAATTTGATGATGACCGCATTGTTAATATTAGAACAGGTAATCTTGGGATGTCTGAAAATTATAATGTCGGTATTAACTCAGCTTCTGGTAAATATCTAATGTGTATCTCCGACAAAGGTTTTCTCAAGCAGGGTGCGTTAAGCTACTTGCATGAATTAATTATTGCTGAGAATCATCAATGCATTACCTGGGCGCTTGATAATTTTGTATATCCAGGCCATTTTTTTCCATCTCAAAGCCCTGAGAAATCAGTATCCCTTGACTCTTCGTACATCTTGAAATTTATGCTTGGTTCTGATTATAGGAGTTACGAGCCAGCTCCTATGCATTGTACATCTTGCATATCCATGGATTTAGTTCTGGCCATCAGAGAGAAGCATCAAAATCTTTGCCAGGCTCAGAACCCTGATTACACAATGGCAGCACAAATTTTACTTGCTACAAAAACGGTTTATAACCTCAAGGATAATCTCGCAATTCTAAGAAATGTATCCTCGAAAGATGGCTATGGCATGGGCCACAGCCTTGCTATGAAGACCAAAGAATCTCAAATTTTTTTAAAAGAGCATGCTGCCTGGATCGAACATACAAACAGATTTCTAGATGTTCCGATTAAAGACTGTCCATTTATTATTGACTTAATGTTGAAAGATACCTATACAGTTCTTGAAGATAACAATGTTAGCCCTGATATCTTTCTTAGCAAGCATGAAAGGCTGATTGCATATTATTTTTTTGCATACGAAGAGATTATTTGGCGCACTGCCCATGGGGTGGATATGAGACCTGAATTCAATATTTGGCTCGAGGCTTTGAGCCAGGAAAACCAAGAAGTTATTAATGAGATTAACAGTAGAAAAAAATCTTTGAGAGTTCATTTTGTTACAGCCAAAATGAAATATCTCATTAAAAATAATGCCCTGACCATTTATCTACTTGAGATATACAGATCAATTCGATATCGCTATTCCGGTAAAACCTATAAAAATATCGAAGACTGCTATAATGACAACCCTGTTCACAGTTCGCTGAGCTAGTTTAATTTATGGTAAATAAAAAATGAGCATTAAATTAGAGCGCATCAAACCAACAAATTGGTTTTTAAGAGTTATGTATAAACTTACCATGCTCATTCCACTAACAAAACGATCAAAATTTAAGCTATTTCTTAATTTGGAGTGGTTTTTTGATCGCATTGCCCATGAGTATTCATTTAAAAATTATGAGCCTGAGAAACACCCTGTTCGATTATTTACAAAAAAACACCTATTAGATTGGATTCAACCTGAGCATCGAGTCCTAGATTTGGGTTGCGCTTCAGGGGAAATGGCTTATTGGGCATCAGAAAAAGCAATACAAGTTATAGGGATAGATTACGATCCTGTACATATTGCCTTTGCTAAAAGCAATTATCAGCGGAGTAACCTATCCTTTATTTGCGACGAAGCACATTCGTATCTAACCTCTACTGATAAGCAGTTTGACGTTCTTATTCTAGAAAATGTACTAGAGCACCTAGATAATCCGAGTGATTTCTTGAAAAAATTTGGTGGGTTTTTTAATTTTGTATATATTGAATTGCCAGATTTTGATAAGAACTATTTGAATCATTATCGAAAAGATCTTGATTTGCCTCTAATTTACACAGACTCAGATCATGTCTCAGAGTTTGATCGTTTTGATTTAATTGAAATAGCAGAAAAAAATAATTTAACTATTGTGCACTCATTCTACATTCATGGTTTTCAAAAATTGTGGTGTAAAGTAAACAAACAACCAGTGTAAATTTTTTCCATGCATTTGATTCTCGCAATAAGCATCTTGTTACCATTCTAATGAATGTAGTATTTGTTATTGAAAGCCTTAGTCGAAAGGGCGGGGCTGAAAATGCTCTCATGCATTTAGCTGCTGAGATGCAATCTAGAAAACAAAATATAGAAATCATATATTTGTGGGGTCCAAATGACTTTCATGAAATGCTTGATTCATTTGGGATTAATGCTCATTGCTTGGAATTGCCTCATAGGTGGAGTATTTTAAAAGGTGTGATTAGAATGCATAAATTACTTGCGAGGGCGGATGTCAGAATAATCAATGCATTAAATTTCTTCCCAATATTATATGTAGCTCTTTCTAAGATTACTGTTCATGGCAAAAAAAGAGTCCTGACTTATCACAACATGGGATATGAAGCCAATCCAGCAACAGGAATTCTTCAAAACCTAAAAAAGTGTATGGAAATATTTCTTAATAGATTCTTTTTTGACGGACATATTGGAGTTAGTGATGCGGTTTCTGCATCGTATAAAAAACATTTATTCCTTCAAAAAATAATAACAATTCAAAATATTATTCCTGTCGCTGTTATAAATAAAACCCTTGATAACAGTTTTAATACTCCTGTTTCAAATGCAGACTATGAAATCATTATGGTTGGAAGGCTTATTCCCGAGAAAGGCTATGAATATGCCTTAGAGGCTGCTGAATTATTGAAACTAGAAAATTTGAATTTCAAGCTAACAATTTTTGGGGAGGGCCTCTTAAGAGATTCGATAGAGGAGGAAATTGCTTCCAGAGATCTTTCACAGCACGTCAATATTCAGCCATCAATACCACATTCCCAGCTGTTCAGTTTTATTGCAAAAGCTGATTTATTTGTCATGTCATCTATTTCCGAGGGATTTCCCATGGCTCCAGCAGAGGCGATGGTCCTGGGTACGCCGGTTGTTGCAACAAAAGCAGGTGGTATTCCCGAATTAATAGAAGATGGCATATCTGGTATATTAGTTCCTCCCAAGCAAGGTAGAATGCTCTTTCAGGCCATCAAGAAAGTTTTGATGGACGATGAATTAAAAGTTTCTTTAGCCACAAATGCAAAAGAAAGAATTAAAGAAAATTTTGATAACTCAATTATTTATCAAAAGTATGTAAATTACTTTAATAGTTTATAGGGAATTGATGTGAGTAAGATTTTGATGTCAGTTACAATCGATACGGAGTGCGATAAATCTTTAGATTGGTCTAATTCTAATCCTTTAACCTTTGCCTCTATCACACATGGTATCCCTAATATCCTTCAACCACTTTTTAAAAAATTTGATATCAAACCCACATACTTCCTTTCACCAGAAGTCATAGATAATAGTAAATGCGTGGATACTCTTAAGCATATCAAGAATGAATGTGAGCTTGGCACCCATCTTCATGCAGACTATATAGAGCCCGAAAGAACCTTCGAATACTTTGATGGTAAGGGCACTCATGCTTTTCAAACTGATTTTTCTGATGAGGTGGAATTTCAGAAATTAAAAAATCTTACGGAAAACTTTAAAAATGCATTTGGCTGTTCTCCAAAGGTTTTTAGAGCTGGTCGATATGCTGCAAACAGCAATACGATAAAGTCCTTGACTGAATTAGGATATAACGTGGACTCAAGTTTCACTCCTCACATTCGATGGGAAAGTCCAATCGGCAGTCTGATAGACCACCGCTCTTCTCCAGAGCAACCATATTTTTGTAACCATTCTAATATTTATAAAGCGAGCGATGCCCCACTTTTAGAAATCCCAGTCACAATTATCAAGGGAACCAAATATCTACTTATGCCAAAGTATCTCTGGTTCAGACCTAAATTCTCCTCACTAAGAGAAATAAAAAAAATTATTAAATACGTTAAATCCACTTATGCCAATAATGAGTTGATAGTCCTTAATATGATGTTTCATTCTCAAGAAGTAATTCCAAATGCAAGTCCCTATACCAAGACAGATTTAGATGTAGCAAGCTATATGATTTTCCTTGAGGAAGTTTTTAATATAGCAATACAAGAAGATGTTACTTTCTCAACTCTTGAAGAAATTTATGAAGCCTTCAAGGCTTCTGCATCTTGAGCCTAAGGTGACCTCTCAACTCAAGCTAAGATTTTTCATGAGGCTAAAATACGTGCTGCATTTATTATCTTATTATCTTTTTAAATTTGAGTCTTGGCACATTAGTCCAATTGAATCTAGAGAGTATTGCCTGGATGTAGTGAGCTACATCAATGATCATGTCTGCTTGGATGACTTTGTGGTAGAAATTGGCTGTGGTCTTGGAGAAACAATTAATAGAATTAATAGCAATAAACGATGTGGCTATGATCTATCAAGTCAAGTAATCTCTGCTGCAAAAATCCATCACATGTTTAGTAAAACAGAATTTCAAGTTGGCTCTTTCGCATCTTTAACTGGTCAAAAAATTAAGTATCTTATTGCTTTAAATTTTCTTCATGATTTTGATAATGTGATAGTTGCATCATGGCTAGATGAAATTATTAGCAATAATGAAATCAGCTATTTTGTTGTAGATGAGGTGGCTGATCCTGCCTATAAAAATAATCATAACTTCAGCAAAATACTGCCTCATACTTTTTTATTGCTAGAGAGCATAGGTCAGGAATATAGATATAATCGTACATTGAAAGTTTTTAAGTATCATGGCGCTTAATTTTATAAAACAAAGTAGCAGAGAGCCCATGGAAGCAAACTATAAATTTACTGTTTTTACCTCTTGCTTTAATAGTGAGCCATTTATCAATAGACTCTATGAGAGCTTAAAAGCTCAGTCTTTCTTACAATTTGAATGGTTAATTGTCGATGATTGCTCTGAAGATTCAACTAGAGAAATATTAAAGAATATAGAGAAAGAAGCTCCATTTGATGTTCGAATTTTCTATAATGAATCGAATCAAATGATTGCTTCATGCTGCAACTTTGCAGTGAGCAATGCTCGTGGGCAATTTTTCTTATTTTTAGATCATGATGATGAGCTAGTACCAAATGCATTAGAGAGATTTGATCAGGTTTGGCAAAACATAGAGCCAGATCAAAAATCTAAACTGGTAGGCATGATGTCAAATTGTCAGGATCAGCATGGCAACTATGTAGATGATGAATTGCCAGAACCACCTCTTATTACAGATTTTTATTCTCTCTACTATGATTTCGGCATTAGGGGCGAAAAATTCTTTTGCTATTTAACTACTATTTTAAAAGAATATAATTTTTCCATAGTTGATAGATATGTTCCTGAAAATGTAATGCTTTTGAATGTTTCGGATGATTACGATACATATTTTTTTAATGAGAATTTAAGGATTTATCATATAAATCAAGAGAATCATGAGAGTCTAGCTGATAAACTTGCGGGGGGGTGGAAGATCGCTTTCCCAAGAGGCATGAGACATGCAAAGTTAGAGGATTTAAATCGACGATCAAGAAAAATGATTTTTCAACCTATATTATTTTTAAAAACAGTGATTAATTTTATGAGGTTCAGTCTACATTCAGATATTTTGCTGAAGGATTCCTTTGCAGATCTCCAAAACCCCATATTAAAATTTTTTGCTTTCTTGCTCTCGCCAATCTCAGTAATTCTATATTTTCGAGATAAAGCTAAGCAGTGAGTATCCTATACATTTCATATGATGGCCTATTGGAGCCTTTGGGCCAATCTCAGGTATTGGCCTATCAAGAGAAGCTATCTAAAGATTTTAATATAATTTTATTTAGCTATGAAAAGCCTGTCGATTTAATGAACGCAGACCTGTTGTCAGGAATCAAAGCCCGCTTATCCCAGACTTCAATTAAATGGATTTTTCACACTTACCATAAGTCTCCAAGTTTGCTGGCAACATTCTATGATTTATTTATTGGAATAATTCATTGCTCTTATTTAATTTGGAAATATGATATAAAAATTATTCATGCTCGCAGCTACCCTCCAGCATTAATAGCATTGGTATTAAAAAAACTCTTTGGCATAAAATTTATTTTTGATATGCGAGGTTTTTGGGCTGATGAGCGAGTAGACGGCGAGATTTGGAAAAAAGATAGCAGAATTTTTAAAGTGACTAAGTGGCTTGAGCGATCATTTATTTTAAATGCAGATCATATAGTCTCACTCACTCATGCTGCTGTAAACGAAATGGAGAATTTTCCATATATTACACCAGGAGTGCTGAGGACTACGGTTATTTCAACATGCGTAAATCTTGAAAACTTTTCACCAAAAAAGAAAACCGCTACGTTGGATACCTTCACTTTGGGATATTTAGGTACTGTTGGCACCTGGTATCTATTCAAAGAAACTGTTCACGCATTTAAAGTTTTTCTACAGATTAATCCCGCTGGAAGAATTTTGATCATCAATAAAGGAGAGCATCAATTTATTAGGGAGTCTTTGCAAAATCAAAATATACCTTTATCCTCAGTTGACATTCTTTCAGCCAATCATGATGAGATACCTAACTTAATAAAAAGGATGAGCGCCACAGTTTTTTTCCTTAAGCCTTTGTTCTCTAAGCAAGCAGCAGCACCAACAAAATTAGGAGAGTTTTTGGCGTCTGGCATCCCGTGTTTGACTAATGAGGGAGTAGGAGATATGGCTGCCATTCTGCTTGAAGGCGGTGCTGGCAAAACCCTTGGTGAATTAAGCGATAGCTCTATTAGAGCAGGCGTGAATGGATTGATCACATTAACTCAGCAAGAGGATATAATTGCAAGGTGTAGAAAAACCGCTGAATTACATTTCTCTTTGACAGATGGAATTGTCAGCTATTCAAAAATTTATAAGAACTTATTGTCATAGCTTATGAAAAAAAATATAGATAAAGCAACGGTTGATAGTTTTGGCGATGAATGGGGTAGATTCAATCAATCAGATCTTCCTTCTGAGGAGGCACAAGAAATATTTGATCAATATTTTTTAATATTTCCTTGGAAAGTCTTGCCTGACAATGCAGAGGGGTTTGATTTGGGCTGTGGCTCGGGTAGGTGGGCTAAAATTATGATAGAGAAAGTAGGGCACCTGCATTGTATAGATCCATCTGACGCTATACACATAGCAGAAACATCTCTGTCCAATAATGCCAATGCTAGTTTTCATAAAAAATCTGTAGATGATTTCTGTCTACCAGCCAATAGCCAGGATTTTGGGTATTCACTTGGAGTTCTCCACCATGTTCCAGATACTGGAGCAGCAATTAAAGAATGTGCAGCCATGTTAAAGCCAGGAGCTCCTTTTCTTATGTACCTTTACTATGCCCTTGAGAATAAATCTTTTTTCTATAAGCTCCTTTGGAGAGGCTCTGATTTTTGCAGAAAGATTATCTGCAGATTGCCTTCTGGTATTAAGCACCTTGTCACAGATCTTCTGGCAATAACAATATATTTCCCTTTTGCAAAGGTATCTTTAATCTTTGAAAAATTAGGGCTAAATGTATCGGGCATACCTCTAAGCTTCTACCGAAATTGCTCCTTCTATACCATGCGCACTGACTCAAGAGATCGTTTTGGCACTCCATTGGAGCAACGATTCACTCAGCCGGAAATTGAAGCCTTAATGCTTGAAGCTGGATTCAAGGACATTGTATTTAACAATGCTGAGCCTAGATGGTGTGTAGTTGGTACGAAATCTTGATCTCTTGCTTGTGACCTCAATTATAAAAAAGAAAAAAAAAATTTATGTAATCTGTCCTTTTCCTCAGGGAGAGGCAGCAGGGCAGCGTTTAAAATATGAGCAGTATTTTGAGCAATGGATAGATGAGGGCTTTGATATTACAGTCTCATGCTTTATGGACTTATCTTTATGGAAAGTTGTATATACAAAGGGCAACTATTTACAAAAAATCTCTGGAGTCATTAGGGGATACTGCAGAAGATTCATTGATATTTTTTCTCTTCATAAAGCTGACATAGTTTATGTCTTTATGTGGGGCACACCTTTTGGTTCATCGCTATACGAGAGAATCATATGCTTGCTGAGTAAAACTGTTATTTATGATGTAGAAGATAATGTCATGATGGAGCAAAAGAACTCATTAAACCCGATAACAAAAATCCTTCGCGGCTCAGGAAAGGTAAATTACTTAATCAAGTCCTCAAATCATGTTATTACAAGTTCCCCTTTTCTCAACGAGTATGCGGTGAATTTAAATCGATTAAATCAGGCAACTTATATCTCCTCATCTATTAATATCAAGAGGTTTATGCCTCTTGATAAACCCTCACATAATGAACCTGTTGTTCTGGGGTGGACAGGCACATTTAGTTCAAAAGAATATCTAGATATCCTAGAGCCTATTTTTTTGAAACTTGCTAAGACGTCTCTCTTTAAACTTAGAATTATTGGAAACTTTGAATATACTCTGCCTGGAATTAATACAGAGGTCATTCAGTGGACTAAAGAAAATGAAGTGATTGACCTTCAGGGTATCGATATTGGACTATATCCCCTGCCTCAGAATGATTGGGTATTGGGAAAAAGTGGACTAAAAGCTTTACAATATATGGCATTTGGCTTGCCTACAGTGGCAACAAATGTTGGCACAACACCAAGAATCATTCAGAATATGGATAATGGAATTTTGGTGAGAGAAGATCATGAGTGGGTTGATGCTTTAGAGATGTTAATCAACCAACCTGAGTTAAGAAAAAGGCTAGGCAACAATGCCAGGCAAACAGTTGTAGATAGTTATTCTACAGATGTTATTGGCTCGAAATACCTAGCAATTTTAAATAGTTTAGTTTAATCGGAGAGAAAAAATGAATGAAAGGAAGAAGATTTATATTGCAGGTGCTGGTGGAATGCTTGGAGAGGCGTTTTACAAGATCTTTGCAGAGCATTACGAATTAAAGTGTACAGACATAGATGTTAATGAATCTTGGCTCAGCTATCTTGATTTTAATGATCGAGATTTATACATTAATGATGTAGAAAGCTTTAGACCAGATTATTTATTCCATTTGGGCGCCTTCACTGATCTCGAGTATTGCGAGGAGCACCAAGATGAAACCTATATTACCAATACACTTTCAGTAGAAAATGCCGTATTTATATCAAATAAATTAGATATCCCTATCTTGTATATTTCAACAGCAGGAATTTTTGATGGTAAGCAGGATACATATGACGACTGGGATTTACCAAATCCTCTTGGGCACTATGCTAGAAGCAAATATGCTGGTGAACTTTTTGTTCAAAATACTGCTAAAAGGTTTTTAATTTGCAGGGCTGGCTGGATGATGGGCGCAGGACCAGGTAAAGACAAAAAGTTTGTGCAAAAAATCATGCAACAAATTAAAAGTGGCAAACAGGAGTTATTTGTTGTGGACGATAAGCTTGGAACGCCAACATATACACATGACTTTGCTAGAAATGTTAAATTGCTATTGGAAAAGGAGTTATGGGGTTTATACAATATGGTATGTGGAGGCATTACTGGTAGGCTTGAGGTTGCAGAAGAGCTTGTATCTCTCTTAGGTCTAACTACCTCAGTCAAAGTAACTGCTGTAGATTCCAGTCATTTTAAAGAAGAGTATTATGCAGATAGACCGCCCTCAGAAAGGTTGCTAGATACAAAGCTCAATTTAAGAAACGTAAATATCATGAGAGACTGGAAGGTGTGCTTGGAAGAATACTTAAATAGTTACTATCAAGATTACCTATAGGACTAATTTTGTATTTTTTACAGCCTCTTTGATTACTCTTCAATGCATCTGAGTTTATGAAGTATATTTTAATTGGATTTTTCTTGAGACTTCTAGTAGCTGTGTGGAATGGTTTTTTTGGACCAAGCATTGGTGCTGATGGAGATGCCTTGCTATTCCATGAGATTGCCGTGGAGGTTTCTCGGCTTGGTATATTTGATGCTAAATATAATATTGGCTGGTTATACTCAATATTTTTAGGATCAATTTATTCTGTAACTCTAAATTCAATCTTTCTTGGTAGTGTTTTGTCATGCTTGGCATGGCTTGGCTCAGCTATTGCATTAAATAAGAGCATTCAGTTGCTAGGCATTAACAAGAAATATCGCGATCGAGCATTATTAATTTATGCAATCATTCCCTCATCTATTCTTTTTACCAGTGTTACTCTGCGAGAAGTTTATCAATTGTTATTTATAAATTTATTGATTTATTCCTCCCTCATGATTCTTATTAAACAGAATCAAAAGTATTGGATACTTCTGCTTGTATCAACTTTTGGGATGGGAATGTTGCACTTTGGGTTGGTATTGTATGCAATATTAGGAGCTGTAATAACTTTTTACTTCACCTCAATTAGAGGTAATAAAGCTCTTTCATTGGAGCTCTTTATTTTTTACATACCACTTCTAGCTATACTCGGTTATGGAGGAATAAATTTTTTTGTTGAACTTGTTCCCTTTGATTTTGCCGATGGTCTTGCTTCAGCAGTTCAATCCTACCAAGCTGGTCATAATGAATCTCGAGCAATGTATAGCTTCAAACCTGAAATTAGTGGAATGCTTGACCTTATTCTTTTCATGCCCATTAGCTTGGGTCAGTACTTGCTAGAGCCTATGCCATGGAGAATTGCTACACCCTTAGATTTAGCACTATTTATTGAAAATATTTTTAGAGCTGCATTTATTTATTTTGCTCTAAGAAATACATTTACAGTTAAAGCAGCATCCAAAACTCCATTAATATTCCTTATTTTCATGTTTCTTGCTTTAGAGTGTTTATGGGCTCTCGGAACAGTGAACTGGGGATCTGCGGTACGTCATCACATTCCAGGCATGGGTATTTTAGTGATTATTGGGATATGTTTTTTAGACCAAGGCATGCATTCAACTCAATCTCGTCGCAAATCAAAAATGAAGAAAACATAATGTGTGGATTTACGGGGTATATCTCAAATTGCACTATAGATGAGCTCTCTAATAACAAATCTATAATACACGAGATGACGAGATCTCTTATTCACCGTGGCCCTGATAGCGAAGGATTCTGGAAAGATGACTCTGCGGGAATCGTAATGGGCTTTCGGAGGCTTGCAATACTAGACACTTCAATAAATGGAAATCAGCCAATGATTTCAAATAGTGGTCAATATGTCATAGTTTTTAATGGAGAGATTTATAACCATCTTCACCTAAGAAAAGAAATTGAGGATAGCAAGAAAAATCATGAGTGGTTAAGCGGCTCAGATACAGAGACTATTTTAAGTGGATTTGAGCTATGGGGCATTCAAGAGACCATCCAAAAGTGCACTGGTATGTTTGGATTTGCTGTTTGGTGCAATAAAAACAAAGAACTCATTCTTGGAAGAGACCGTCTTGGTGAGAAGCCAGTTTATTATGGTTGGCAAGGAGAATCGAATAATCGAGTATTTTTATTTGGATCTGAATTAAAATCCTTTCACAAGCATCCGAGCTTTCAGAAAGAAATTAATAGGGATTCAGTTAGCTCTTTTCTAAGACATAGCTATGTTCCAGCGCCGAACTCCATATATAAAAATATCTTTAAACTCCTCCCAGGTCACCTCTTGAAAGTTTCATTAAATCTTCAGGAGCCTGCTATAACAGAGTACTGGTCTGCTGCAGACCTTGCTAAACAAAATCATAGATTATCATTTACTAGCGATGATGAGGCCACAGACTCACTTGAGGAAATTTTAAAATCCTCAGTAAAGCAACAAATGATTGCAGATGTTCCAATAGGTGCTTTTTTATCTGGGGGGATTGACTCATCGGTAACTGCTTCCTTGATGCAGGAACAATCAATGAAAAAGATCCAGACTTTTACCATAGGATTTAATCAAAAAGAATTTAATGAGGCCGAGCATGCGAAAGCAGTAGCCAACCATCTACAGACTGATCATGCAGAGCTTTATATCGATTCTCAAGATTTACTGAGTGTGATTCCAAAGCTATCAGGGCTTTATGATGAGCCCTTTGGCGACTCCTCCCAGATTCCTACTTACCTAATCTCTCAATTTGCCAAGCAAAGAGTCACTGTTGCCCTTTCAGGTGACGGTGGAGATGAATTATTTTGTGGGTATAATCGCTACAAAATTACTGATAAATACTGGAAAAGATTAAAGATTATACCTCCTGCTTTAAGAAAAATATTAGCCAGTAGCATATCAAAGATTCCTCCTAGCCAAATTGATAAATTATATTCATTTTTTAGTAAAGATATTCAATATGCTAACTTTAGCGAAAAAGTTCTTAAAGGTAGTAATGTAATTGCAAGCAAAGATATTTCAGATCTCTATATTGGCTTAATTTCTTCTTGTCGAGACCCAGACTCATTTGTAATCAATGGATTTGAATCAAATGAGTTCCTGCATTCAAAGCTTAAAATGCTTGAAAAATTTGAAGATGTATCACTTATGATGGCAATGGATCTATTGACCTATTTACCAGATGATATTTTAACTAAAGTGGATCGAGCTGCCATGGGAGTTTCATTAGAGACAAGAGTGCCAATGCTCAATCATCAAGTAGTTGAATTTGCTATGCAGTTACCAAAGGAATATAAGCTGAGAGACAATCAGACTAAATGGTTATTGAGGCAAGTCCTCAATAGAAAAGTACCCAAGGAATTAATAGACAGACCCAAAGTTGGTTTTGCAATACCTATTGGCTTTTGGCTCAGAACAAGTTTGAAGGATTGGGCGGATGACTTGTTAAGCGAAACCTCCATTCGTGAGCAAGGTTTTTTTCACCCAGTTAAGATTAGAGAGAGGTGGCTGCAACATTTATCTGGTACTCATAATTGGGAGCACTTTTTGTGGAATGTTTTAATGTTTCAAAGCTGGTTTAAAAATTTTCATGAGCAAAGTTAAAATATTATTTCTGGTGAATGTGGATTGGTTTTTTGTATCCCATCGATTGCCAATTGCTATTGCTGCATTAAAGAATGGTTTTGAGGTTCATGTAGCCACTTCAATCACCGATAAGGCTCATATTATTCGTAACTCTGGTCTTATTTTGCATGATGTTCCCATGGCTAGAGGTAATACTGGGCTTATAGGGACCTTTAAAACGTTGTTAGCAATAATTAGAATCTTTAATGTAGTGAAACCTAATATTGCTCATCTAGTAACAATTAAACCCATTCTCCTAGGTGGCATTGCCGCTAGAATTACAAATATTCCTGGAGTAATAGCTGCAATTTCTGGACTAGGCTATATTTTTATTGATCGAGGTTTTATTGCAACTCTAAGAAGATTTTTTGTCAGAATACTCTATAAATATTCTTTAGGGCATAAAAACATTAAAATTATTTGCCAGAATGTAAATGATTTAGCTGAAATTCAGCAAGCTACAAAATTATCAAATGATTCATTTTCTTTGATTGACGGATCCGGAGTTTCATTAGAAAAATTTGCCTATGTCCCGGATAATAATAAGATTCCAAAAATAATAATGGCCTCGAGACTTCTAAAAGATAAGGGGGTTTTAGAGTTTGCTGAAGCTGCTTCAATTTTGAGGGATATGAATTTAAGTGCCGAGTTTATTTTGGTTGGGGAGCCTGATCCAGATAATCCGTCAAGCATTCATCCATCTCAAATTAAAGACTGGGCAGATAAAGGTATTATAGAGTTTTGGGGGCACTCAGATAATATGCAAGATATTTTATCTCAAGCTTCAATTATAGTCTTGCCATCCTATCGAGAAGGATTTCCCAAGGTTTTGATTGAAGCTGCGGCCTGTGGAAGAGCTGTAGTTACTACTGATGTAGCTGGATGCAGAGATGCAATATACAATGGAATCACTGGGGTTCTAGTTCCTGTTAGAGATGCTCGTGCATTAGCTAAAGCTATTTCAGGACTTATAGCTAGCCCAGAAAACTATAAAAAAATGGGAATAGAGGGAAGAAAAATGGCGGAAAAAAGATTTGGTGAGAACATTGTAATAGAGAAGCATTTATCCCTTTATAATTACATACTTTCTAATACCAAATAATCAAGCTTTATTTATAGAATGAATTATTTAATTACAGGAGGAGCTGGATTTATTGGCAGTGCGCTGATCAGACATCTCATTTCTTCTACCCATCATAGGGTCCTTAATATTGATTGCCTGACATATGCGGGCAACTTGGATTCACTTGAATCTATAAAAGCTTCACCTCAGTACTCTTTCAAAAATATTAATATATGTGATTTCGCTAGTCTTAAAAATGCTATTAAGATCTTTGAACCTGATATTATTATGCATCTCGCTGCCGAGAGTCATGTTGATCGTTCTATTGAAGACCCTGGTACATTTATGCAGACTAATATTATTGGCACTTATAATTTGCTTGAGGCTGTAAGAATGTACCTCGAATCTGCACCTAAAAAAACTCTAAATAACTTCCGTTTCCATCATATTTCTACAGATGAGGTGTATGGAGATTTGGCAACCATTGAAGATTTTTTTACCGAGGAGACTCCCTATGCCCCTAGCTCACCTTACTCAGCCTCTAAGGCAAGTTCAGACCATTTAGTAAGAGCTTGGGGTAGAACATTTCAGATACCGTTTGTGATAACAAATTGCTCTAATAATTATGGACCCTTTCATTTTCCTGAGAAATTGATACCTCATACTATTTTAAATGCACTGCATGGAAAGCCTATTCCTGTTTATGGAAAAGGAGATCAAATTAGAGACTGGCTATACGTAGAGGATCATGCAATTGCCCTAAACCTTGTTGCAACAAAAGGTTGCCTAGGAGAAACTTATAATATTGGCGGTTATAATGAGAAAAAAAATCTTGAGGTTGTTGAAACAATATGTAGCATCTTAGAAGAATTAGCGCCTAATAAACCAAAAAATATCAAATACTACAAAGATTTAATATCTTTTGTTTCGGATCGGCCTGGTCATGATAAAAGGTATGCAATTGACGCCTCTAAAATAACGAATGATTTAGATTGGCGCCCCAATGAAACTTTTGAAACTGGTTTGCGAAAAACTGTTGCTTGGTATTTAGAGAATACTAACTGGTGGGAAAGAGTAATTAATGGTTCATACAAGCTTGATAGAATAGGGGAGATAAAATAGGCATGCACCACATGAAAAAATATGAGTAAAAAAAATTATAAAGGAATTATTTTGGCAGGCGGAACAGGTTCAAGGCTTCACCCTATAACCAAGAGCACTTCTAAACAGCTTTTGCCTATTTACGACAAACCAATGATCTATTATCCAATTTCTGTGCACATGCTTTCAGGAATAAGGGATATCTTAATCATTTCAACTCCTTTGGACCTTCCTTTTTATCAGCAATTACTTGGAGATGGTTCCCAGTTTGGATTGGCGATAAGTTATGCAGAACAGCCCTCTCCAGATGGATTGGCACAAGCTTTCACAATAGGCAAAGATTTTATCGGTAATGATAACGTTTCATTGGTTCTTGGGGACAATATTTTCTTTGGCCCAAAATTCTCAGATGCATTAATGAAAGCATCTAATCAAGCTCAAGGAGCAACAATCTTTGGATACTATGTTCAGGACCCAGAAAGATTTGGCGTGATGGAGTTAGATGATCAGAATAAGGTAATTAGCCTAGAGGAAAAACCTCTTCAACCTAAGTCTAATTATGCAATCACAGGCCTTTATTTTTACGATAATAATGTGGTTGATATTGCTTCTGAATTAAAACCCTCTCATCGTGGAGAATTGGAAATCACAGACATAAATTCTATTTATCTAAATAACGGTTGCCTTGAATCTATTATTTTAGGTCGCGGGTTTGCATGGCTTGATACGGGCACACCAGACTCATTACTTGAAGCATCCACCTTTGTTCAGATAGTTGAAAAAAGACAGGGTTTAAAAATAGCATGCCTTGAAGAAATAGCTTTTTTGCAAGACTGGATTTCTGAAGGCCAGTTAGAAAAAGAGGCTACTAAGTATGGCAAATCTCAGTATGGTCAATACCTTAATAATATTTTGCAGAAGTCTTGATGAAAGTTTTTAAAACAAGCTTGATAGATTGCTTAATTCTTAAGCCTGATATTTTTCAAGATGATAGAGGATTTTTTCTTGAGACCTTTCGCAGTAATCAATTTGCTCAAGATACAGGCATTTTAGATACTTTTATTCAAGACAATCATTCTCATTCATCTAGAGGTGTTCTTAGAGGACTGCATTTTCAATCAGAGAATCCTCAGGGAAAATTAGTTAGAGCATCCCGAGGTTCTATCTTGGATGTAGCAGTTGACCTAAGGATTGGATCAAGAACCTTTGGCCATTCTGAGGTTTTTGAACTTTCAGCCCAAAACTGCCATCAAGTATGGGTACCACCAGGTTTTGCACATGGTTTTTTAGTGCTATCTGATTTTGCAGATTTTCAATACAAATGTACGCAATATTATGATCCAAGCGATGAGCAAGCAATTCACTGGCAAGATCCAGATCTCAATATACCTTGGCCTGTGGGCATAGAAAGAATAGTCTCTTCAAAGGATTCGAATGCTCAATCCTTTAAGGAGTATTGTGATCAGGTAGGCTCAAAAAATCCTAGATCGTGATTAATATTGCAATAATTGGCGCTGGATATGTTGGAATGTCCTTAGCCGTTCTTCTCTCTCAGGACAATATTGTGGATGTCCTAGAGATTGATGCGACTAAAGTAAAAAAAATTAACAAAAAACAGTCCACGATTCAAGATCAGGATATTGAATACTTTTTACAAAATAAAAAACTAAACCTTTCTGCTACAAATCTCCCGAAGAGCGCTTACAAGGATAAAGATTTATTTCTTATTGCAACACCAACTGATTTTAATGAGAAAACCAACTATTTTGATGCGTCGTCAGTGGAAATGGTAATAGAAGATATTCTTCAGCATTCGATAGCTGGATTGATTGTAATTAAGTCAACTGTACCTATTGGATTTACCGAGCAAATGAACGCAAAATTTAATACCAATAGAGTTGTATTTTCTCCTGAATTTCTTAGAGAGGGGAAAGCCATTTATGATAATTTAAATCCTTCTAGAATAATAATTGGAGGCAGCCATCCTGACATAAAATTATTTTCTAAAACTCTTAATGATATTGCAATAAAAAAAGATACAGATATATTATTTATGTCTTCATCAGAAGCTGAGGCCATTAAGCTTTTTTCAAATACATACCTAGCTATGAGAGTATCATTTTTTAATGAGTTAGACAGTTTTGCAATGAGCAAAAATCTTAACTCTCAAAATATAATAGATGGTGTGTCTTTAGATCCTAGAATTGGATCGTTTTACAATAACCCTTCTTTTGGCTATGGAGGATATTGCTTGCCTAAAGATGCAAAGCAACTGCTTGCTCATTACTCTAATATTCCACAGGAGCTTATTCAAGCTACAATTTCAGCCAATGAAACTAGAAAAATTTTTTTAGCGGATGCTGTTATTGCGCTTGATGCAGAAGTTATAGGAGTCTATCGTTTAACGATGAAGTTTAATTCAGATAATTTCAGAGAATCTGCAACTGTTGATCTTATTAATAAAGTTAGCACTCAAGGCAAAAAAATATTAATTTATGAGCCGCTCTTGCAAGAGTCTGAATTCAGTGGCTGGGAAGTATGCAAAGACATTCAAACCTTTAAATCAAGATCAGATATTATTCTTGCGAATAGAGTGGATTTAGAGTTGCAAGATGTTAGCGAAAAAGTTTTTACAAGAGATATATTTGGTATAAATTAGTTATCAAATCATATTTTAAATACCCGTCTTGCAATCCCATTAATAATAGGTTTTTATTAAGTTTGCGGTCAATTTTAGCTCTCAACTATTCTTATTAAGATGATATAATTTCTAGAAAATGAAATGGACTTCTCATGAAAAATAACAATAATTTATATTCTTTCTCCTTGCTGCTCACTCTAGCATTCTTTTCTGGAAATATACTCTCTCAGGCCTCAAATCCTTTGTCAGCTGAGTTTCTATCCGGCTTGCCGCCAGAAATTGCAGACGAACTATTGTTAAACAATGCTGTAAAAAAAGAAGAAGATTTAGAAAAATTATTCCGTGCTGATACGAAGTTTATTAAAAGCAAAGATATATTAGAAAAAATTAGATATGAGCTTAAGTCTATTGAGAAAAGAATAGACGTAGCTGAGGGGAACGATCCTGATGGACTTCCAAGATTTGGAGATAATTTTTTTAGCACTATTCAGTCTTCATTCATGCCGGTCAATGTCCCGAGCTCATCAAGCACCTATGTTGTGGATGTGGGAGATGAATTTACTATGATGCTTACAGGCACAACTAAGCTTTCAGCCTCAAGCTCGGAAAAGCAGATGGTTCAAAGGGATGGGACAATTCTAATTCCTAATATTGGTAAATTAACTGTTGCCGGCATGACGCTTAGCGAAGCTGAGCAAGCCATTGCAGAGTATCTAAAAATTACATCACCTGGCGTCAATCCTTTTATATCGCTATCAAAAGTCAGAGACATTAATATTTTATTGCTTGGTGGGGTAGTCAGCCCAGGTATTTTTACTCTTGGCGGAGGCTCAAATATTTTGACAGCCTTGAATGTAGCTGGGGGAGTTTCAGAAACTGGTTCATTTAGAAAAATTGAACACAAAAGAAACGGTAAGGTCATACAAGTCATCGATCTCTACGAAATTTTTATATTTGGGAATATGAACTTAAATACAGACCTAAGGTCTGGTGACGTTATATTGGTTCATCCAATGCAAACAAGTATTCCAATTTCAGGCGGTGTTAATTTCCAAGCTATTTTTGAGGCATTGCCTGGAGAAACCGCAGCTGATCTCATTGGTTATGCCGGTAACTTTTCTACTGCATTCAAAGGCCATAACAGTATCTTTATTAAAAGAAGTGATATATCTAGCAATCGCATTATTGAGCTTCCCATAAAGAATCTAGATGTTTTTGCATTGGAACCAAGAGATATTTTATTGGTCCCTTCTTACTCAAACATTCTGGAGCCTGCTAAGCAGGTGCTCATTGAAGGCTTGGTTAATAGACCTGGCCAATACTATGTAGATCAAAATGAGACTTTAAGTGATCTTATTAAAAGAGCTGGAGGGTATAAAGAGAATGCGTATGAATTTGGCTCAGCGCTATATAGAAAAAGTATCATAGACACAGAAAAAGAGTTTGCTCAATTAAATTATCAGGAAACTATTAAATTTATTATATCCAATCTTGCTCAGCCTGGTATGTCAGTAACTTCTGATGTGGGTATCTTACTAGCAGAAGAGTTAAGAGCAGGTGTGCATAATGGGAGAATTGTTACAGAGTTTAATTTAAATCAGCTGAGTAAAAATCCTTCAAATGATATTGTGCTTGAGCATATGGACCGGATTGTTATTCCTCAAATGCAAAAAGTGGTTTATTTATTCGGAGACTTTAAAAGCCCATCAAACCTAGGCTATAATCCTAATTCCTCTATAAAAGACTACATTAATATGGCAGGTGGTTTAAATAAATCTGCACAGAAAGAAATAATAGTCATAGATCCATCCGGCGCTTCACAGGCTTATAAAATGGGTCTCTTTGCAAGTAATAAGTTAGAGATTTATCCTGGTTCTATAATTTATGCTCCAAGAGATATCGCAAAAATAGATGGCATTAGATATGCAGCTTCTGTCTCACCAATATTAAGTAGCCTTGCGCTTTCACTGGCATCATTGAACAGCATCAAAGATTAGTATTAAATTTTTATTTACGCTCTTTGATTAATAATTGTATAGAGTAAAGAAATTTTAACTCGATTGATGAGATATCAACATCTAGCATATTTGTACTTAATTCTAAGCTTGAGTACCTCTGCTTATTCTTCAATAGATAATTATATCTACCCCTATTCCTCTCCAAGTTTTTCTGAGTATGGGGCAGTTGGCCTTATTAGGATGCCATCTGCAAGGTTTCATGACGAGGGTACTATTGGGTTTGTTTGGTCTAAAAATGACCCATATACCAGAGGAAGCATTGTTGCATATCCATTTAACTGGCTTGAAGCATCGTATCAATACACGGACGTGGGCAATGCTTTATATAGTAATGTTAAGAGCTTTAGCGGCGATCAAACATATAAAGACAAGGGCTTTGATGTTAAATTACGCTTGCTCGAAGAAACAGGGCTCTTCCCTTCTGTGGCCATTGGCATAAGGGACATCGCTGGCACTGGAACCTTTGCTGCTGAATATCTCGTTGTATCCAAGTTTATTGATATCGATAGAACTTCTTTTAGCTCAAATTATATTTCAACCATCGACCTAACCTTGGGCTTAGGTTGGGGAGATCTTTCATATAATAAATTTAATAACCCTTTAACAAATCTAAGCGATGGATTTAATGAGAGAACCATAATTCAGAATACAAAAGGTGGAGAATTTAGTCCGGGCAGATATTTTAGTGGTCCAATGGGTATCTTTGCAGGCATTGAAGTTCCTTTACCTAATCTCTTCGGCCTCAGGTTGAAGGTAGAATATGATGCAACAGACTATGAGGAAGAGGGTTTTGCATTTGGAAGCAAATCATTTTCTTTTGCTTTTGATGATGTGAGGGGAAGCCAATCTAGGATTAATGCCGGTTTTACATTGCCTGTGAATGAGCATTTTCAAGTATATGGTGCCTTTACAAAAGGAAATACTATTAGTTTTGGTTTTTCTTTGCAGGCTAGCTTTGGGCCCAAAGACCCAATTATCAAAAAAAATGATCCTTACTCACCAATTGAAAATGCAGAAATCTACAAAGAGCTTGCTGATGGGAACGATGACTATTTGGCGGTACTCATCATGGACACGCTGGATCAGAATAAGATATATCTTCAAAAAGCAAATATAGAAGAAGATACCGTAACTGTTTTGTATGCTCAAAATAAATTTAATAGCCATGCCATGGCATCAGGAAGGGCAGCCCGTGTTCTGGATGAAGTAACCCCAGATTATATTAAAAAGTTTCATTTTCAAAATATCAATGCTGGCATGATCCTTTATGATATAGAGATCGATCGAGAGTCATTTCATAAATACAAAGAAGATAATATTTATAATTTAGCTAAGAAAGATATAGTGCTCTCTTCAAAAATTTTCAATAATAATGATTATAATTTTGAGCCCCAGCAGAGTTATCCCCATTTTTTTTGGGGCCTAGAGCCAGATGTGAAATCACAGATTGGTGGACCGGATGGTTTTTATTTTGGTGATCTACGACTGGCTTTTAAATCAGAGATTCAATTTAGAAGAAATTTTAGCTTGATTACGAATGCATCTTTAGGAATTTATAATAATTTTGGAGAGCTGAAACTAGCTTCTGATAGTATTATTCCTCACGTACGAACAGATATTGTTAGCTATTTAAAGGCCACCACTGATTTTGGTATCAAGAGAATGCAGTTTAACTATTTTAAGAAGCTATCTCCGAATATTTATAGCAAAATTTCTTTTGGGATGCTTGAAGGTATGTTTGGCGGATATGGTGGTGAAGTTCTGTATCGCCCATATCATCAGTCATTTGCTGTAGGCGCTGAGATATGGTCATTAAAGCAAAGAGATTATAACCAGCAATTCACATTCCGTGATTATCAAACTGAATCAGGGCATATTAACCTTTATTATAAAGAGCCAATCTATGATATTACTTTTGCTATCAAGGGAGGAAAATTTCTGGCTGGAGACTCAGGTATTAATGTGGACTTTTCAAGACGATTTAAAGGGGGGGTAAGAATAGGGGCGTTTTTCTCCCTAACAGATATAAGCAAACAGGAATTTGGTGAAGGCAGCTTTGATAAAGGTTTTTATTTTACGATTCCCATTCAAGCCTTTTTTACTACTTATACTAGGGAACTTGCAGCCTGGGGTCTTAGGCCGTTAACGAGGGATGGAGCTGCATTTTTGCAACATTCTCATAACTTATGGGGTCTGACAGAGCCAGGTCAGTCGTATGGCCTTACAAGAGACTGGGATGATATCTATGATTAGAATACCTTTAGTATTAGTGCTATTGAGCTCTTGCTCTGCAATAAGTTTTGGCAACCTACCAGGAATTGTTAAGAACTCAGTGATTGGAGTCGATATTGAGATAACTGAAGAGTTTTATAATTCACAGCCTTACTCATTCGCAAAAATGAAGATCGGTAAATCTATCGTTGCCATTACCATTCTATCCAAGGTAAGTAATGGAACATATCTTTGGATTGCCGGTGATGGAGAGAGAATTTATACCAGAAATGGCAAGATCATTATGACTGAAGGTCTGCAGCATGATGTCAAAGTATTGGATACCATAAACTTAGGCCCAGCTTCTTTTCGTGACTTTGATCCTGAGTCAGTTGCATTCAATGAAATATTGCTTCAACTTGAGAATCCTCATGCGATCATTCAGCAATCCCTTTCTTTCACTAAACTCGGGCCCGATGATTCTGTCTTTGGTACCATGCTCTATAAAGAGAGCTTTAGCGCTGGAAAATTAGCTTGGAATAAAGATAACTTCTATTGGGTAGACACAACAGGAAGAGTTATAAGAACTGAGCAATACATTCACCCTAGAATGCCAAAAGTAGTTATTGATTTCTACTTCAAATAAAGCTCCTTCTTTTTATCGAACAAAAAAAACCCCAAATAAATTGGGGTTTTTTTTGATAAAATAAATCTACTAACTGCCTTCTGCTGTTCTCGTAGATGTAGTTCCAGTAGGTACTACTTCATAAATTGTGTCCGGAAGAGTAACAGACGTTGGTATAACCTTGTCATAAACATACTCTTCTACTGATGCTGGTACAGCTTCGGTAATAACAACTTCTGGGTATGTTTCTATCTCATACTCGATGTAGAGAATATCATCACCATCCGCATCATCGTCACCAGAATCGATGTAGTATGTACCACCTTCTAAGCTACCGGCACCTAGTTCAGTTGTCTGGCCTTCAGTTCCATATAGACTGTATCTGTAGTCAGTAAGTACACCACCACTTGTTGATGTTCCAGATGCTGTAGCTGTAGCGGTAACAATACCTGTAACAACTGGAGTTCCAGCTACTTCTCTTGTTGCTGTAGCGGTTACTGTGCCTGTTGAAGCTGCGTTAGTGTATGTAACGATTGCAGAAGCAATATTTGTCGAAGTTGAATATTCTTCAATTACTGTTGGTGCAGGAGTCGGTGCAGGTGCAGGAGTCGGTGCAGGAGTAGGTGCAGGAGTCGGTGCAGGAGTAGGTGCAGGAGTCGGTGCAGGAGTCGGTGCAGGAGTCGGTGCAGGTGTTGGTGCAGGAGCCGAGCTGCCTGAATCAGATGCTGCTGCTATAGCTGCTGCTGCTGCAACTGCTGCTGCGATCGCGCCAGCGCTTAAACCACCAGAGGCACTCTTAGCTGCTTTCTTATCTGAGCCTGTGCTTTTAGGCTCATCATCAGCGTATGCATCGGTTGAGGAAATCCCCAATCCGGATACTGCTAACGCAAGTATGTAATTTAGTTTGTTCTTTAGTTTCGCCATTTTTCCTAACTCCTATAATAGAAAACAGTATTATGTCTTAAATACATGCTCAGTTGCAACA
>MDSY01029492.1_pt1 | contig 41291 bp, 30 predicted proteins | sample 811131 | NCBI WGS metagenome assembly MDSY01 (sample SAMN05326643, study PRJNA326480) | marine metagenome | isolation source: seawater | place: Atlantic Ocean: South West | collected 2010
CAGCATGTCTGACCCAGACGACCCCGCGTCTTCCTTGTCAGCGAGCAAAAGGGTCAACCCGAAGCCAACACCCAAGCGCTTTGAGGCTCTCGGCGCGAGCGACGGAAGCGCGCACGCCAGCGGAGGTTCCGCGGGCGCCGCCGCGCACAGAGACGCGAGCGCGGGAAGCACGAGCGGGCAACAGGCCGCGGCGTATGGATACGCGGCGTACGACGCCACAGCCGCCGCTAAAGGGGGACCTCCCCACGGCGCTTCGACCAGGAGTGCAAGCGCGAGCGCACTGCCACCCAGAGGCTCGACTGCAGGGTTGAAATCCGCCCGACCTGACGCGGAGGCCGTGGCCGACGTAGTGGCGTTCATCTCGAGCGTGCGAAGTAACGCAGGCAAAACAGAAAGCGTCGCCGCGACAGCATCCTCCGCGGCTGCAACCTCCGTGGCGCGCCACGTGCCTTCCTCGTGCATGCTCCGCAGCGCGGCGGCGTCGAGCGCGAGTGGAGCGAGCGCCGCCGCAACCGCCCCCGCGTCTTTCGCGACAAATCCAGCTATGGCGGCCCGGCGCGCTGCGTTGGCTGGCCCAGGCCGCGGCGCGAGCGCAGAGGTCAAGGCACGCACGACCGCGGCGTGCATCTCCCACCGATCCGCGTGACGGCGGTACCGCCACGCACCGTGCTGCGTCAAAACCTCGACCAAGGTGTGTTGAAGCAGCGGCGTCATCGCCGGCGCGGGACCTGCTCCAGACGAGAGCAGCGCCTCCACTAAACGGAGCAGCGCAAGTGTCAGGGGGTACTCGCCCGCGGCGCGCTCCGCAGGAAGCACGGCGCGTTCGAACATGGTCAAACCCACAGCAGGTCCTTCGCCTCGCAGGGACGCTAACGCGTTCACGGCAAACCCGCTCGCGCAGCCGGACGCTTCGCCGTCGGCGCGAAGCAAATGTGCGGCGGTGAGCTCGTCGAGCGCCGCTGTCGGTGCCGCCGCAGCGAGTGGCGCCGCCGCGGCGAGCGCGAGCGCGGCGCGCTTGACCCCTGAATTCCCATGACTCTCACTGGATCCAGCCACCGGAAGCGTGGACCACGCGGCGCCGTCGGAGGTGGATCCCGTGACTACCGCCGCGAGCGCGGCCAGCATGGTGGCGGGTGACCCGGGGGGTACCGCGGCGGAGACGTCACATGACGCGAGCGCGGTGGCGAATGAGGGCGCGGAGTTCAAAACACGCGTTAAGAAACGAAGTGACGCGTCGAGTTCCTCCGCGTCACTCGCGTTGGCGCCGTCTGAGGACATGCCCGCGACTGACAAAACGCATAGACGCGCGACGAGCACGCGCACGCCGTCGGCGGGCGCCGCCCACGCTACGATATCCGCCCTCGATCCAGCACGCTCTGTGTAAATCGGACCGTCGCCATCTTCGTCGTCTCGCATCGCATCGTCTTCGTCGTCATCGACTCGCGTCGTCGTTGCGCCCGGCGCCGACGCGCGCGCAATCGCAGTACCCCTCGCGCCCCTCGGTACGCACGCGCCCGGAAGGTGCGCGCTGGCGAGATCAGCCGCCGCCGCCACAGGGCCCGGCGGTAACGCCGGCGGTGGCGCCGCCCCTCCATTTTCCCTCACCTCGCGCCACCGCGCCATCGCTTCGAGCCACTCTTGTTGCGGTGCGCCGTCAGTGTCCAAGGGAACCACGGTTCCCGCCGCAGCGTCGTCACTGGGAGCCGGGAGCGCCACCGAAGGCAGGCGCGCTAAAAACGCCAAAGCGCACTCCGCCGCTCTCGGTCCTCCAGCCAACGCACCCAACGCTCGGAACAACGGGGTCGCGTTCGCGGGGTGTCGCTCTCTACACCCCACAAGAAGTGCGTACAGCGGCGCCTCCAAACCGTCCGTCTCCGCCCCTCCCCAGAACTGCTCGCACAACATCGGTTGCCCCGCGGTGAGTTCCTCTAACACGTCCAGCAACGACCCGAGCTCCGCGGGTCGTAACTTGTGCACGGGAAGCACGTCGAACGCAGCTAGGGACGACGTGAGCAAGTTTTTAAGCACAGACTTGTGCAACGTGGCATTCATGCCGCCCACTGCTTTGAGCTGCTCCAGCCGGAGCAAGGAAAGAAGCGAGCCGTACCCCGCGTCGCTTTGCGACGCGCGCGCCGCCGCCGCCGCAGGGTCCGCATTTGCGGGAAACGAATCCTCCGACGCCCCCGCGGCGGGCGCGAGCGCCAGGAGCGTGGCCCACGCCATGAGCACAGGCCCGTGTTGCGCGTCCGATGGCCAATGTTCCAGCGCGGTGGCGATTTCGGAAAGCGATGGTGCACTGAGCATGGCGTGTTCTCCGTCAACCGCGTTCCCGTCGTTCGCGGCGTTTATCCGGTCCACGGCGCCTTCCAAGTCAAGCGCCTCCACCAGGATCACCGCGCACAGCGCCCTTAAAGAATCAGTAGTGGTCCGCACGTGTCCGATCGCGCTGAGCTCGCCTGATTTGCCCCCGAGCTGCTCCGCGAACCGCACCACGTTGGCGCTCGCGGCGGGCGCGCCGCCCAGCGCGCCGCGTTCAAACGCGTTGGCGAGTTTAGAAAACGTTTCCGCGGAACACTTCGTGCGGCGGTCGTAGTACATCAGGAACACGCACTCTAACATGACCCGTGTTTCCTCAAGCGTCTGCGTGGCCCATTCTTTGGATAAAAATGGGCTGTTTAGGATGCTGTCGCTGGGTTTTGTAGGCGTCGTTCCATTCATGTGTCCGCACAAGTTAGCAGTCAAGTTTTCCTCCAGCCCGCATCGTAACAAACGCTCCAGCGTGCTGGTCATCGCAGCGCTTGTGTCACTATCCACCGCGTCCACCGCCTGGGCGTGCATCAACAGCGCGTGCACGCACTTTAAAACACCTAAACGCTCCCGGAAGTAGTGCGTCGTGACGCACTCTGTGAGATCGTCATTCAGCGATGCCGGCATTGGGGCGCCATCCTCGGCCAGGCACCGTCTTAACAACGCGTAGGTCTGCACCTCATCCAGATTGAGTTTTCCGGAAAGAGCGATGGTCACCTCTTTCGCAGAAGCGTTGAGCATTCGAACCCGGCCGCCGTAGTTCACGCTGCCGCTCTCCACCTCAGCCTTGGAGGTGGAGGACGGCGGGCGGTAGGAACCAAGGCACCCGAACAGAAAATCAGCGCTCTCATCGAGAAGCTTCTCCAGCTCCTCACGCGACAAACCCCGGGAAGCGGCATCCTCCAGGGAATAATAAAGTGCTAACGCCGCGGGGATCACCGACGTGGAGGTCGACGCCATCTCCCCAGCCGCGCCGCTCCGCGCGCTAGCCCGTTGCGGGGGGGGTAGCGAGATCCCTTTCAAAAGAAAAGTGCTTCTCCAAGGAATTGTTTTTTTTCTGCAACAAAGCTTAACCAAAACCTGCAGCGAGACCTGGAATCTCGGACGCGGTTTCATGAGACTGTTTGCCAGGGCGACGAACCGACGACCCAGTGCGCGATCTAGCCACATTTGTTGTCGACGTGGATCGGGTTTCGTCGTCGGCCCTGTATCCCTGGGCACTTCAAGTGGCGCGACCTTGTCCTCTTCGGGCAGTTCGCATCGCCTGTCGAGCAACATGGCGTCCGTCTCGGCGATGTCGCTGGAATCGCGCGCGGTGGCCCCCGGGGCGCTGCGCGGTCGCCGTGATGTCCGCAAGGTCAAGATAGGGTACGGGTCCACCAAGGCGGAGGTCTCTGTTCGTGAGGGCGCCTCCGAGCGCCGGATCCGCGGTCGCACTCAATCAAGATCCTCCCGGTCCGTGGTGACCAAGGCCGTGGTGAACGCGGCGGTGATGAACCTACCTGGGATTGGCAGCGACGGCCAGACGTGGGACCCTTTGGGGTTGGGACAGAGGAAACAAATCGGGTGGGACGTCGGCGATAACGAATGGAATTCACACGCCGCGAAGAGGGAAGGCGCCGGGTCCGTCATGAGCCTGACCCGCCGCCCGTCGGTCAACGCCATGAGCGGCCCGTCCAAGGGCAACGATGACTTTTTCGGGAGCTTCATGGGCGGCAACCTCCCGGGGAAGATTGGAACCATTCTAGCGCTGCTCATCGTGTCCAGGGTCGGAACGTACATTCCAATCAGCGGCGTGGACCGCGCGGCGTTCGCGGAGTCGTTACAGGGCGGGGGGAGCGTACTGTCATACGTCGACACGCTCACCGGCGGCTCAATTTCGAAGTTAGGAATCTTCTCCCTGGGGATCGTGCCCTACATCAACTCCTCAATCATCTTCCAGGTGGGTGAAGGAATGGATACGGAGTGATTTCTTTTTCTTTTTTTCTCACCTCGATTGCGTCTAAACAGTGTCTCCCGCGTCTGGCTATGATACGACCTTTTGGTCTCGTTCGATTGAGGTTGCGGCGCGCCGTATGCCATGAAAAGAACTCGGAAACTGAGCCTTGATGCGTGTGTTTTTTTTACATGATCGCTTTAAAGGCGAAAGCCCGGCTTGCTTTTTACCCGTTGTTTTGCACCCGTCTGCGTTCTTTTGGTTTTTTTATAAAGTAGTTCCCACACTAACCCTCCACCCCTCCCTCCTCCTCCTCAGCTCCTCACCTCTGTGTTTCCCAGCTTGAAGAAGCTCCAGAAGGAGGAGGGCGAGGCTGGCCGACGTAAGTTCCAGCAGTACCAGCGGTACGGCGCTTTGGGTTTCGCGATCGTACAAGCCGTGGGGCAGTGCCTGTATGTCCGTCCGTACGTCGAGGACTTTTCAATTCCCTGGTTGGTCGAGAGTACTGCGGTGCTCACCGCGGGGGCGATGATCCTCCTGTACATCGGAGAAGTGCTCACCGAGCTGAAGCTGGGCAACGGCACATCTCTCCTGATTTTCACCAACATTATTTCCTCACTGCCGTCGAGCTTTGGGCAAACCTTGTCGCAAGCGCAGGAGAAGGGCGACAGCGCTGTGGTGTTGCCTGTGTTTTTCAGCGCGTTTTTCCTCTCAGCGTTAGGGATCGTGTACGTCCAGGAAGCGGAAAGGAAGATTCCCATGAACTATTCGACTAGATTCCAGGCTGGAGGGCTTGCAAAGTCAGCGTTCCTGCCCTTCAAAGTCAACTCTGCGGGTGTGATGCCCATTATCTTCGCGTCTTCCTTGTTGGCGTTGCCTGCCACGTTAGCCAGGTTCGCCCCCAACCCTGCGTTGATCGGCGCCGCGAAGGCGGTGTATCCCGGCGGCGCCGCATACGTCCCAGTGAACGTCGCGTTGATTTGCTTTTTCAACTACTTCTATACGTTTTTACAGCTGGAACCGAAGGACGTGGCGGACCAGTTGAAACGGCAAGGCGCGTCTATTCCTGGAGTAAGGCCAGGGTCCGCGACGAGCGGGTACATCACGCGCGTCCTCGAGCGTCTTTCGTTGCTGGGTTCAGTCTTCCTTGGTCTGCTAGCGTTGACGCCCACCGCGGTGGAAGGCCTCACTGGGCTGACGACGTTCAGAGGCTTCGCAGGCACGTCGCTGCTCATTCTCGTGGGCGTCGCCACGGATACCACCAGGAAAGTCCGGTCGGAACTCGTCATGCAGGCGTACGACACGTCGCTGGATGATTTTTATGGCAACGACAAGAAGAAGAAGTAAAGCGCTTGTAATTGAGCGGTTTATGTTTTCGTCTTACATGGTATTCATGTTACATATTTATACTTGTAGGCTACCGAAAGAATATAATTTTCACATACACTTAACGTCCGCCTCGACCGCGGCCGCCGCCAAATCTTCCGCCCCTTCCTCTGCCGCCTGGGCTGAACCCTCCTCGGCCGCGGCCGCCGCCCTGGAATCCGCCGCGTCCACCTCTGCCACCGCCGCCTCGTCCACCATACCCTCCGCCTCCACCCATTTGCTGCGGCTTGGCGACTAGATCGGGGAGCTCCTCGCACACCGTGATTTTGATCGGGGTGGGCCCACTGGCCTGGTCCTCGCTCAGTGCCACGAACTTCTCCGCCAGCTCGGAAGGCACATCGAAAACGGCGCCTTTGTGGTCCGTGCAAAGAGTCAAGCGTCGAACTTGAAGATCATTCTCCTCCAATCGCTGGCGCAGAAAGTTCCACACGTACGTCGGCGTCCTGATCTCTGTGGTCCCACCGCAAACGAACGATAACGTGGTCTGTCCGCTGTGAGACGTGAGCAGCGACCGTGTGCGTAGCTCGCCGTGCCCCGCGAGCTTGGCAAGCGCGGCGGCGAGCATCTCGGTAGGGTCGGCGCCTTCGTCGTGTTCGCCCGCGCCGCTCGCGAGTAACTCAGTAGCCGCGTCCATGAACAGCTTCGAAGCCCCTTTGCTCACCGCCCGGACTTGTTCAATAACGATCTTTGCCGCCGCGGCGACCATCTCCGCTGGTTGCGGCGGCGCGATTTTGATGAACTTGAACCCACCCTTGCGCTCGATATTCGGAATAGCCCACTCGTTGCGAGGGGTGCACAGGGTGACGCACACGCCGGTGGCGCCACCGCGGCCGGTACGACCGGACCGGTGGATGTACGTCTCCGCTTCCTTGGGCGGATCGCACTGCACGACGAGCTCGACGCCGCTGATGTCTAATCCACGCGCGGCGACATCCGTAGCCACTAACGTCTGGAACTTGTTTGCCCTGAAGCCCGCTAACACCACTTCCCTTTGCGACTGGTTCACGTCGCCGTGAAGCGCCTTTGCGCCTTTTTTTAACTCTTTCTGAAGCGCTTCCGAGAGTTCGCCACAATCCCTTTTCGTGTCGCAGAACACGATCACCCGGCCATCTCCAGGAACCTTCGCGCGGATCAAGTCACACACCAACTCCGTGCGTTCGCTCCACTGGCACGGCATCACCATGTGCGTTACCGAGTCGCTTGCTTTTCGCTTCTCATCTCCGACGAGATCCACGGTTGTGTACCCGGGTGTCAAAAACCGCCGGGAAATATCCGCGACCCACTTGGGAAGCGTCGCGGAGAACAGTAACGTCTGTAAATTGGTGTTTCCCTTGGCGTTGTCCAGAATGAGCTCGATGTCCTCCACGAAGCCCATGTTCAGCATCTCATCGGCTTCGTCCAACACGCGGAACCGCAAGTTCTGGAAAGATAAAGTTTTGCGTTCTAAATGATCCTTCATGCGGCCGGGGGTGCCGATGATGATATCGGCGCCCGCTCTTAGCGCTCTTTCCTGTTCACCATAAGGCGCACCGCCGTACACGCAAATCGACACCAACTTGAACGCGTTACCAATGTACTGGAAATCGGTGTGCACCTGTTTCGCGAGCTCTCTGGTAGGGGCTAACAGGGCGACGAGCGGTTTCCTGCCCTGCACGCGTCGCCCATTCGCGGGGAGCGGGTTTTCCTTGTTGATGGCTTCCACTATCGGTAACACGAACGCCAGGGTTTTACCACAACCAGTTCGCGCCCTGCCGACCAAGTCCTTCCCATCAAGCACGGTTTGAAAAGTCTGCGCCTGGATGCCGAACAACGTGCTGATGCCTTTGTTCTCAAGCTTCTCCTTGACTTCGCTTGATAATTTAAAGTTTGAGACGTGCATCGGATCTTTCGTGGGATCGGAGGCGCCTTCGGACCCGGAAGGGTCCTCGCCCTCGGACTCATCGCCGTCCTTTTGAGCGGAAGGGGGGGTCGCGGGGGCCATCTCGGAATCGCTCTCGGAATCAGAGTCAGATCTGTCACTGGATGAAGAGTCGGAATCAGACGACTCGCTCTCGCTCTCCGACTCGCTCTCGGAATCGGAAGAGTCGGAACTGTCGGTATCGGGCACTTTCGCCTTTTTCTTCATCGCCGCCGCCGCCGCGGCATCCTCCTCAGCCTTCTTCTTGCACTGCTTGGAGGACTTGCCAGCTTTGATGATTTCTTTCTTCGTTTCAACCTCAACGCGCTTTCGCTTAGCAGGCTCTTTCATGTACTCCTCCTCTTTGGTCTTGCTGACCTTCTTGGACGTCTTGGTCACTTTCGCCATGACGCCTTGATTGTGGCGGCTGTGCGAAAAGGACGGAACGGAAGCCTCCGGAAGGCCTCGAAAAACGCGCGGGGGCGTCGCCCGTCGCTCTGTCGACGGAACTTACGTGTATACACGCGTAAGAGTCGAGGGCGCGGACGTGGGTTACGTCGGGCGCGTGGTAAAGAGGGCCGCCTCCCACCTTCGGCGCGCCGACTTTCTTCATTTTCGGCGGCCAGAAACGCCAGGCGCGCATCGAACCCGAGGTTTTTCGTCCTCTTTAATGTGCACTGCTCTTGTCTGCTTGAGCATTCCTCTTGGGGCCTTACCGGTGCGACTCAACTCGGGTTGGGACCATGGCCGGAGACGACGGGGCGTCCGACGTCCCGGCGGCTTATGCCAATCCGCTCCCCCCCCCCTCGCACCCAGCGCCGAATCAGGATGGCGCTGCCATGACGAACAACGATTTCAGAAAGCTCCTCGCGACGCCGAGAGTGCCCGGCGGGGCTGGCGCTTCGAGCGCCTCTGGGGGTCGCCGTGGCGGCGGCGGCAAAGGCGACGGCGGACAGTTTAAACGCCCCGCTTCGAAATCGAAACCAAAACCCAAGAAACCCGAGCTTGATGTACCTGAAGGGTCTTCCTACCGAGATCGCGCCAAGGAACGCAGGGAAGAGGCGGCACCAGAGTACCAAGGCGACCAGAGCGGCGCGATTCTGGCGGGCGTTCAGGGCGGCGTTCCCGTTGTCAATCAACAGGACGACCTACGACAACTATCAATCGAGGAATCCAAGTTCCTGGGCGGTGATGTGGAGCACACGCACCTGGTGAAGGGCCTTGATTTCGCGCTGCTGCGCAAGGTCCGGGACGAGCTTATGGAAACGGAAAAGGACGCGTCGTTTCAACGCTTGGAGACACAAAAAATTAAACAGCCAACGTCGAGTGCCAAATCCAACGCATCAGGAGCGTCCGAGACATCGAAAGCAGTGTTCAAAACTGCGATAGGACGAGCCGTGCGAGATGCGGTGATTGACGAAGGTCGAATAAATTCGGGCGTAGGGGCAAACAGTCACGGGATCGAAGAGCGGTTCGCGTCGGCGCGCGTTTCGTTTCTGTTCAATTTGAACCCGAGTGCGCCGGATGCGCCCACGACCACAGTGCGCTTGGCATCCGACGGGGACGCGTTCCGCAACGGGTTGTCCACGTCAACCCGTGTGTTGGTGGGGAAAGACGCTTCCGTGTTATTGAAGCTCGCCACCGCGATTGCCAACGCGGTGGTGAGGGGCGCGACGGTGTCTGGAAAACCGGGGGACTCGGGGAAGGCAAAAAAGAAAGCGGCGCGCGCGGCGGCGGCTGCCGCAGCGGCAGCAGCAGCGGCAGCGGCCCTCGAACCCAAGCCCGTGGACGACAGCGACGAGGACATTTTTGGGGACGCGGGGCGAACGTACGTCGCAGTGCTGGTGAGTAGGGACGATTCGGAAAAGAAAAAAGTCGGCGAAGGAAACGAAACCAAAAATGCTTCGTATTTTGGCGACGCCGCGGCGAAGGGCGAGGCCAGTGCGAAACCTAGAACGGCTAATTCGAAGGCGACGCAGGGTGATGATAGTGTGAAGCTCGGGGACGGTGTACATGACACGCAAATCGTGCCACCTCCGCCTATAAAAAAGTCAGTAGACGCCGCCGCGGCGCGTTTAGAACTCGAGCGCCGCGCCGAAGCGTCGCTCGCGGCGGACGACGGGTACGGCGAGTGCTACGTCTCCGGTGCCATCGGCGAATCGGCGTTTTACGCGTCCGACGATGACAACGGGGGGGATGCAAATGGAGGTGCGAAAGAAACCGAAAAAGAGGACGGGAATGCAGAGAAGAAAACAAGGGGCGGCAAAGCGGGTCTCGGCGCTTCGGGAAAGCGAGACAGAGAGGAAGACGAAAAAGCTCGCGAGCGCAAGCTGGACGTCGAGCTCGGGAAGCTGCAGGGTGTGATGCGCGAGAAGTACGGCGATAAAATGGACGTGGCTTTCGAAGACAAGGGAGAAGAGAAGCGAGGGGGGAACGAGACTGGTGGTGAAGACGACGGCAACGACGGCAGAGAAGCGAAGAGCCGAAGAGCGAAGAGAGTTAGGTTGTGATGAGAAAATCGCCTGAAAATTTCCTTGAAACAAATTAAAAGATTGTCTTTCCCGCGTGTTCACTTCTCTCCATTTTGGCTGGGGTTCCATTCGTTGCGCCGCGCGCAGCCTTGGGGCACGCATGGGAGGCGCGAATGGTGACCGCCATGGGCGGCGACGTGAGGGGAGTGTTGTCCCCTTACCTCCGCCGCCTTCGTCGCGACAGGGTACGGGATACGTGCTTCCTCGGGGCAAAAAGCACAGCCACGGCCAATCCGCGGACTTCATGAAGCAGTGGTCCCGAGCTGTGGTGCGTACGTTGCCCGCGCCGCCGGGGGTTCGCCCCAAGCCCACGGTGCAGCCCTTACCCGCGCCGCCGCACCAACTGCAGAACCCTCCCACGAATATTCCTTCGTCCGGGAAGCGCACGCGGCAGGGCATCGACCGAAAGCGCGCCGCGAATCTTGCCAAAAAATCAAAGTCGAAGGAACCCGAGGTTGTGGTGATTGAGAGCGACAGCGAGGAAAGCGGTGATGACGACCGGGAGTGGTCCAACGACGGGACGTCCACGAGTGAAGCGGAGGACCCGCGGGAAAAACGAGGGTTGCGAAGCGCGTCGAAAGCACAAGTCACGGTGGATGCGAAGACTGTGGAAAAAATTTCGCAAGAGCGCGACCGACCGACGGCGGCGTGTGCGCAATCGAATGCGCACGCGTCCGAACCCGGTTCGTCCCGCGCGCGTGTGGAACTCAAGCCACCTCCTTTGGGGAAACATACTCAAAAAGATAACAACCCATTCGTGACTTCCCGCGGTATCGATGGTACCGTCACGAACAACACCGAAAAAGACACGCCGCGAGAAAACTGCGTCACCACTTCGGTGAAAATCCACAACTTGTTGGAACGTAGGAAGCTTCGTTTGATTTTAGACTTGGACCACACGTTGTTGAACAGCGCCACGGTCGAGGATTGTGTCGTGGCGAACGCGGGGATGTTGCTCGACGGCAGAGTCGCTGCGGAGGCGGCGGATGACCCGAAAAAGAAATCCCTGCACCGTTTAGGCGAGCTGGGTTTGTGGACAAAAACGCGCCCGGGGGTTGATTTGTTTTTAAAAAAAGCAAGCGCGTTGTTCGAGATTCACATATGCACCGCAGGTTCGCAAGCATACGCGGAAAAGATGCGTGCCATACTGGACCCGCGGAAAGAGCTGGTGAAAGGATCCGTGGTGGGGTTGGCGTCGTTCGATCGCTTCGGGGCGCCGCGGCCGGGTGAAGTGGTGAAAACCATGGAACGCGAGTTGATTGGGAGCGAAGCCATCGCGATCGTTTTGGACGACACACCGCACGTGTGGCCTGGACACGCAGATAACCTAATTGTTTGCGAGCGGTACGTGTACTTTCCATCCTGTGCCAGGCGGTTCGGGATGCTCACGCCGTCGCTGCTGGAACGGAGGGTGGACGAAAGCGCCGATCGAGGGATGCTCGCCACCGCGTTTGACGTGCTGCAACGCGTGCACAGCGATTTCTTCGCCCGCCGAGCCGCGCAGATTGCATTTCTGCGAAAGCAGCTGCGAGACGCCGAGACGGCGGAGAACGCGTCGGATGGAATCGCACACGCATTGGACGACGCGAGTTCCGACGAGGATAACGTCGCTTTAACCACCAAAAAAGAAAGCGCGCGAGAACGAGAACCGCGAACCGAAAAGTTTCAAATACCTTCCGGGAACTCCATGCCCATCACGGTTCCGCAGCTGTTGACGCTGGAGAAACAGAGAGTGCTGTGGGGCACGGAGTTGGTGTTTTCAGGCGTCGTACCAAGCAACACGGACCCTTCGCTGCATCCGCTGTGGCGGCTGGCGCAGGCGTTTGGCGCGCGGTGCGCGCACCAACCGTCAGACGCCACCACCACGCACGTCGTGGTGGAACCCGCAAACTTAGGGCCGGGAGGGACGGACAAGATGATCTGGGCGTTCGGCAAGAACATCCATGTCGTCACACCGGGGTGGGTCCTCACATCAGCCGCGTCGTTTCAAAGAGCGGACGAAGAAGCGTTCACCGTGCGGCAGTAGTGAATAAGTAAAGTAATTTCCTATTTACATCTCGTTCTTGCTACTAGTTAAACTCGCGGGTTTCTATTAAATAATAAACAATTAAAAAATAATGGCGTTCTGTCTAGGTAATTCGTATCTGCATATCTACACGTGTGACGTGACGCGTGCTGTCTTGCTTCGCGTCTTCGTCGTCGTCTTTCGTTTTTTCTATCTCCTTCGTCTCGGGTTTGTCGTTTTCGGGCGTAGTTTCTAGATTTTTTTGATCCGTAGTTTCTCGCTCCGGCGACTTTCGCTTCGCGCCGCTTAAAGGTTCTGGTAAACTTTTATCGGGTGAACTTTTATCGCCCTCTCGCGTCTCGACGTCCGGGCGTATTAGTCCATCACTGGGAGCGGATTTATCAGACACATCACTCGGCTGGGCCCACTTGGGAAGGATAGGCACGGCCCCCCCCGCAGACGCCGTTCCCCGCCCTTGTCCCTGCATCTGCGCCGCGCTGAAAGTCGTGTGCACACCCGGGAGTGTGCCGCCCAGCCCAGGGGCTTCACTGTCTCTTCCCGCTTCGCGAAGCAACGCGTCGAGCGATTTATGCGTTCGGTTTCCTTGAAGGTGGCCGAGCAGAGACGCGACGCGCAACTCGGTGGCGTGGTCGTGTTGGTCAAAAGACGACCCGGCGCCATCGCCATCGCTGGCCATGGAAACCACGGACCGGGCGGTATGACACGCCTCGCACCGAGTTTGCCGCTCAAGTTGTCGCGCCAGCAGAATCGCGGATTGCTGCAGCTCGGCGATTTGCTGTCGCAGCTGAAGGTTCACCGCCGCCAGGGCGTGCGACGAGCTCAACCCCCCGAGCGCCGAATCCAAGTTGAAACCACCCGTCAGACTGCTAAGACCTCCCAGGCTTCCAAGACCTCCAAGATCTCCCAGGCCTCCAAGGCCTCCCAAGCCGCTGAAACTGCCTAGCCCGCCAAGCCCTCCAAGCCCTCCGAGCCCGCCTAAACCTCCGTCGCCCAGCGCCGCGAGTGTGGACAACTCGGCTTGCCATACCCCTTGATGGTGCGCCCGAGCGTATCCGACGCTGTTGCCCCCGCCAGCCAGCGCGGCGAGAATTGACAGGTCCAACCGTTTCCCTCTGTGAACCCCACCGCCACCGAAACTGCCCAAGCCTTGTTTCATGTCGTGGTGGCCTCCCAGCATCGATCGCTCTCGGTGCTCGCTCGTCATCGCCACGGAATCCAACCCAGGCGATCTCATGCTCATCGCTTTAGCGGATTTTCGTCGAATGCGCGACCGTCCCACGTGGCACAGCAGCGGGCCGCCGGTGCAAAGACACACTTTGTTGCACTGCGATAGAAAAGAAAATAAAAAGAAAAAGGTGGAGGGGGGGGAGAGGTTAGTCGCGCATCGGGTATGACTGAAAAAAAAACGCTCCTAGGTTCCGTTCGGAAAAAGTGGCGCAGTCTCCCTCGCAACGAAACATAACGTAACGTTCTCGTTATTCAAAAGAGACAGACAGTGCCGTCTGTCCGCTTTGTTGAACATCCGTCCGGTGCGTACCTTCGGGCAGTCTTCCATTGACGCGCCAATCCCTGGACAATACCCGTACCGGCCTCCGCAGTCCGTCTTGTGGTACAGCAGGTTACACTTGGGACACTGCGCGTGTCGCTGCGTGCCACGCCCCAAGGGCGCGGCGCACTTGTGGCAGGTACCCATCGCGCCTGGGAAAAACAAAAAAGATTTGTCGTTCCGTGTCGTTCCGGTCGCGACCCGTGTGCTAAGTGACCGTACACCTCCTCCCGACGCGAATTTCGACCCACTCCGCGGTTCCCTGCCTCGGGTCGCGCACCAGCAACAGGACCACTCGACTTAGTCGGTCCTGGCGGTGCGTACCGGCGCCGGCGGGAGCGCAGTGAGGAGTACGCCGACACTTTCTTTTCGCGTGACAAATAGTATCGAGATGGAAGTAAAAAAGGAGGTCTGGCTTTCGATTTGACACTTTTTGTCAGGCTCCTTCCACATCGCTCACGGTTGAAGGGGCGTCGCCCTCGTTGAAACCGACGAGTATTTCCTTCAAACTGCTCGACGAGTCTACGGCCTTTCAACCTCCGATCAATTTTTTATGAATAAAAGTTTTGTGTAAAATGCGCCTCCTGTGCGCCCAGTCATTGATTGCGGGCGCTGGCCCTCGGTGTCGCACGTCGCACCACGTCCGCGTGGTTTTCTGCGACCGGCTCCCGTCGATCGAAGGGCGCGTGGGGCGTTGTGAGACCGCAAACCGTGTCTGGCGCGTGCGTGTTAGCGGATCTCGACCGCCGGTGAGGGATTCCCCAACCCTGATCAGGGCGGGAAGGAAGCGGCTGGTCTCTACTCTACGTCACCTGGGACGCGCGTGAACGCACGACTTCTGCGGACGACGTCTTAAGTTTGTCCAGGTTACGGGGTTTAAATCGTCCTACACGCACGGTGTCGGTGGACGCGGGTCGGATCGAATCGACCGGTGTAAGGACACAGAGTCGGGAGTCATCATTTATAGCATTCAAGATGGACACCATGGAATCATTAGTCGCGGCGCTTCAAGACCCGGAGACGCGGGAAAACGCGCTTCTTGATTTATCCAAGAAGAGAGATATGTTTGTTGATTTGGCACCTATTTTGTGGCACTCGTTCGGCATAATTCCCGCGCTGTTACAGGAGATCACTTCGATTTACCCGCTGCTCTCGCCACCGAGCTTGACGAACCACGCGTCGAACCGCGTGTGCAACGCCCTGGCGCTTTTGCAATGCGTGGCGAGCCACCCCGAAACCAGGGCGCTGTTTCTCAACGCGCACATCCCGTTGTTCCTGTACCCGTTCCTGAACACGGTGAGCAAAACGCGGCCGTTCGAGTACTTGCGGTTAACTTCCCTAGGCGTGATCGGCGCGCTGGTCAAGGTTGACGACACCGACGTGATCAACTTTCTGCTGAGCACGGAAATCATCCCGCTGTGTTTGCGAACGATGGAGCTGGGAAGCGAGCTTTCGAAAACCGTCGCAACGTTCATTGTTCAAAAAATCCTAAGCGATGAAGTCGGGCTGGCGTACATCTGCGCCACCGCGGAGCGGTGCTACGCATTGGGCACCGTGCTGGGGGGGATGGTCACCATGCTCGCGGAGCAACCCAGCGTGCGCCTGTTGAAGCACATCATCCGGTGTTACTTAAGGCTCAGCGACAACCCGCGGGCGCGCGAGTGCTTGCGCAGGTGCTTCCCCGACCAGCTGCGGGATCCGAACTTCACAGCGTGTCTCAAAGACGACATCGCCACGCAGAAGTGGCTCGTGCAGCTGCTCATGCAGCTGGGGTACACGCAATGAGAAAAAGAAATGAGCGAGGACCACGCGCGGTGTAAAGTTTTATGACAACGATGTGTCTTTGATATTTCTTTCTATGTATCTCTCCCTACTGAAACTCTTTCCTAATGTCTTTCGTCTTCCCATGCATGCATTTCCGTTCATCGTTCTGTCTCACCGCAACCGGAACGCTTGCCGCACGTCGCTCAGCCTGTCCTTCCCCGAGCGGTACCCGTTTACCAGGATCCCGACGCCCAGCCCCAGCCCTAAACACACGCCCAGCCCCAGGCCAACGCCTATTCGTATCCCCGCGCTGAACCACGTGAGCTCGCCAGTGAATAACTCATCCGAGGCGTTGCGAAGCTCTCCGGATCTAGATAGTCCACCGGAGTCGTCGTACTCGCGCATCAAGTCCTCGTACCGCTTCCGGACGTTGCGCAGCACTTCGGCGCGGTCAAACGCGACGCCGTTTGGTTTTTTGTCGCCGCGCCAAGGAACGATGCTCCAAGGCGCCGCTCGGAGTACGGAGTGCACTGAATTGACACCATTTTTGACACCGTCGTTCTCGGGTGCTTCAATCACGTGCTTTTCGAGTTCAACAGTGTTCGTCGCTTCTTCCTGGAGGGTTTGTTTCGAAAAGTCGGTTTGTTTCGAAAACGGTGCATCCCGCGCGTCCCCGCGCGGCGTTTCAAACAAAGGCTCGCCGCCGTCGTCGCCGCTGCTGTCTTCGGACCACGTCTCCGTTCCGCTCATCTCCTCGGAAATCGCGCACATCGAGGGCTGCATAACGAAACTCCTGGGCGACGCGACTTTCCAGGCCTGTAACGCGCACTCCTTGGTCATCGCCAGGTGCGTTCCCGCGCACGCGCCGACGAGACAAAGCTCCAAACCAAGAGCGGGCGCGGCGTTCGTGACCCACGGCGCGTGCACGGATGTGTCGTGAGTAACCTCGGAAGTAACGTTTGTGCGATCCATGAAACTGGGCTGCACCGAAGAGAGCTCAAGCGACCAGGCGGCTTTGCTTTTCCCGTTTTCTGAGTTAAAAGACCCAGACCCTAAGGCCTCACACTGACGTACTCTCCCGTGCGCCCATTTTTCCTTCTCGCACCAAATCTCAAACGCGCAACGCTCGAAAATCAAAACCTCGTCCATCGAGATCCAGCATCCGGCGCGGTCGCGGCGCATCAAAAGCTCAACCTCGTCGCCAGCCTAAAGGAAAAGGAAAAGAAACGAAACGAAAGGGGTCAGTCGCCAGTCGAGGATTTGTCAGGAAAGACTCGGATCTGTTTGGGTACACTCGGATCTGAGATGGAAAACAGTTGATGTTGTTTTTTGTGTTGGTGCCTCCGTCGTTGCTTTTCGCACCTCAAACTGCACGGCGTTTGCGATGAGAGGCCTGCCTCCCTCCCTCGGGATGAACCTGAACCGCAACTCGGGGTGATGCGACAGCTCCACGGGTGTTTCCCCTGCTTTGCACGACACTTTCACGAACATCGCCCGGCCTTGATACGCGTTTTCAAGGCACAGCACCCGGTCACACGAATTCGCCGGTTCAGCACCCAATGGAGACGAGGAGCTTTTTGGGGGTGGAACGCCGAGAAGCACTAGGTCGCGCGTTGCCATATCGAACGAAACGCGTGCTCCACCGTACAGTCCACAAACCTCTCGTGTGATACCCACGCACAGGAAGTTGGATACGTCAACGTTTCGACTCGTCCGCACCTCAGCGGTGCGGAGGCGAGTTGGTTCGTTGTCAATCTGACGTCAGAAAAGATATCGAAAGCGCGGGAATTGGATTTTTTTCGCTCCTTGGATGGATCACGCAAAAATGCTTGATCTGGTGTTTGTCCCGCGATTTCACGGTCTGTTCACTGTCTATGGACTAGTTCCGACATCCGCATCGCTCGATGTCAGCGATTCGGAAGAATGTACTTTGCCTGCCTGCGCTCCAAGCGATTGAGATGAGGCGTATGAAGGGCAGTAGGGATGGTGAGGAATTCCTCACGCGCTGTGTTGAAACCTTACGGGACGTGCGCCGCACGACGAGCTACACAAGGCGAGCAGGAATTTAGATAAATAACCATCATTCGTAAAACCCGTTTAGGTACGCCATGGCATCTTCGTTTGTGGCACACACGCGCCAGTGCGGTTTGAGCTCTTCCTCCCCAAGAGCCCCATACTCGACCATGTCTTTCTCTAGAAACTGAAGCAGCCCGTCGAAACACCCGTCGTAGTTCATGATCAGAAATGGGACTTTGAACTCGGTTCCAAGACGCCGCAGCTGAATCAACGCGAGGACTTCAAAAATTTCATCCAAGGTACCGACGCCGCCGGGAAGCGCTACGAACGCTGTGCGGTCGTTTTCCGTGACCCTAACCCCGGCGTCCACCAAGCCGTGCTTTCGCACGGAGAAAAAGCTCGCGGTGTGGTACGCGTGTGTTGGCAAATACGGGTGCGTTCGCGACGCTTGCCGCGCACCGCCCGCCTCTAACAGAATCATGAAGCCAGCCACGGGCTTGCCAGCATCCAACCCACCTCGGGTCACCGCCTCCATCATGCCAGCGCCTAAACCAGACCACGTGGTGCAGTCGTACGTGGCCGCGACGTCACGCGCGAGCGCGCGCGCCTGCGCGAAGTGGGGGTGGTCCTCTGGGACTCTCGCGGAGCCCAGGTACACCGCGCCTCTTCCCATACGCTCCACCACGCCGAAGCAAGATCGCATCTCAGCGGCAACCGCCTCGGGGCTTTCTCGTGTGGAGCTCGAGACATCGGACGAGTTCGTCCCCGCGGCACGCACCGAGACGCCACGCGCGACTGACTTTGTGAAAAACGGTCGTGCGCGGCACGGATGCAGCACACGCGCGGACTGCGCCACCACCGAGCGCATGACGAGTGAGATGCTTGTTGGTCGAAGTTGCTTTTTTAACAATCGTGAAAGTGACACTGTATTAATTTCGCTGGTTCGCGGTTCGCTACCTACTTCGTCGCCATCGCCTTGACCGCGCTTTCGTGCGCCTTAGAGAGCTTCTCCACCGCTGCGACCACCACGGTGATTTCTTTCCGTTGCTTCTTCGACTCAGCCTCCAACCCGGCGATAGCCTTGGCGACGCCCGCGAGCAACGTGTCGTGCTCCTTTTCCGTTTTCTTCGCCGCCGCGATGGCGGCGAACGCGGTTTTCTCCGCCGTCAAAGACGCCATCTCCAAGCCGTCCATCTGCCGCGCCGCGCTCGTGAGTCTCCCCGCACAGTCCGCCACGACTACCGACAGCGCAGCGTGTTTCGCATCGCTCTCCTTGGTGATGTCGCCCAAGGTCCCAAGTCGTCCCGCAACCAACACGAGGTGGTCCGAAACACACGTTCGGCAGTGCGTTTCAAGCGTCCCGGCGTCAACCGACACGTCGCACCCCATGTGTTGAAACGGACACTCCGCCGGCCGCCGGTCGCACTCCTGCGCGACATGTGCGTTGACAAGTCGTCGAGGCACTTCAAGATCGCACCCCAACGGACACTGCAGCAGCTTGTGCGGACACGAACTGTCGTGTCCTCTTGCGACGTTCGCGGAGAATACCTCGACGCACCCTTCGTGCGGACACTGCGTCGGTCGAAACGAACACACGTGTTTGTGTCGCAACAGCTCCTCGCCCGTTTCGAACGCCTCTTCGCAGTGCGCCAAGTGGTCGTCGTCGTAACGTAACAGTAACTCTCGGGCGGTGCGTTCGCGGTCCGCGACGGGCCACCCTTCGCCTTTTTGCAGGGTTTTTGTGAGGGTTTCGATTGATTCCGACTGCGACGTACCGAACACCGAGCCGACTAATGTTTTTTTGGTTTCGCACCACGCAACGATGTTTTTCTGCAAATCGCTGAGAACTCCCCCACCTTTGTCCCCCACCAGGTGACCCACGAGCTCCGCGGAAAGCGCAGGAACAGAGGTCTTCGCGTCGCCGAATATTTTGCCCGCGGAGCTGTAAACAGCCGCCTTTGCTGTGGCGCTGACCAGCGCCCGGGAGATGTTCGCGGAGCTTGAAAGGCATATGTGGTTGCAAATATGCGCGGTCGCTCTGGTCTTCCCCTCCCCCCACTTCGCCAGGAACGCGACGTGTTCCTCCGGGTTAGCGGTCTCCACGTTCTCAGCCTCGTCCTTCTCCTCGCGGGCACGCACGCTCTCCGCGCTCGCGGACGCCATCATCGCGCGAGCGAAAGTGAAATGGTGACTGCCACTTGTCGTACTTATGAAAAACGAGCTTGAAAGGTGAGTTTTGAGTGTCGAGTATGTATTGCGATGTAGTTGATGTAGTTGCGAGTATCACAACATCCAGCGCGGTCTAACAACTCGGCCCTGTCTCCGCCCTCTCTTACACTCTCAAAATCTGCAGACTCTTTGAAAACGCGATTGCGATCCAGTCGGGCTGCGTGGCGCTCCACTGCAGCTGTGAGATCTCGGCGCCCGCGTCGTAGGCGAGGATGGGGTCCAGCCCCCCCCCGTCGCCCTCCCCGGGCGCGGAAGTGGTGCTAAGGTCCCAAATCAACGCCTGACTGTCGTCGCCAGCGGTGCACACGTGGCACGAGCTGTGCGGCGCCCACGCCAGGGTGTTTACCGGCGCGCGGTGTCGCCGCAGTTCTTCAACCGGCATGGTGGGAAATCTGATATCAAGCACAACCACTTTCGAGGAGTCCATCTCCATCGTGGCCATGTACCGCGGATTTTGTTTGTTCCACCCCAGACGTAACAACGGCGTGTCCGGGTTGGGGGATTCGTAAATGATGGTGGAGTGGTCCTTGTCGCGCAAATCGAACACGCGAACGGACCCATCCGCGGAGACGCTCGCGAAAACCTCAGGACCACCCCACGCAATGTCATACACTTCCTTGTCATGCGCGATGAGCTGCGTGTCCACGGTTTCCTTTTCAATGTCCCAGATGGTGCACGTGGTGTCCAGGGACGACGTCCCGACCCTCGCCGGGTTCGCGTCGTTCCAGTCGAACGACGTCAACGGCGCGCAGAATTCGGAATTTTTGTTATTGTTCAACAAACTCTTCAACTCCACGCCATCGTCGTTGATGTGCCATATGCGCAAGTAGTCTCCCGTTGTGGCGACCAGATCATCCAAGGTGCCGTCCTTGTCAGGGACGAACATGATCTTCGTGCACGGGTACGGGTGCGTGAACGAGTGCGTTGGAGTGGGGGGGAACGCGCCGTTTTCGGAATCCAGCGAAACGATCTCAACCTTGTTTGAGTATTCCTCAACGAAGCTGCCGATGCCCAACCGGAAAGGCTTGTCGGGGCGGACCTGTTTTGTTTTTGTGAGTGGTATATAAAAGTTGTGAGTGAGAAGGTCAGTGGATTTCAATCGTCAGTCGGTCATACCGCTCATTCTGTCATCCACGGTGGCGCGGCGCATGTTGAGGTTAGATTTGGCCAAAGACGCCTGCCACGTTGGCGGGAAATCGATTGCGTCTGTGACTCGATTGCGGTCGCGTTCGTTGGTCAAGGCATCAATGTTTAACATCATCAGGAATACGTACACTCCATCCCAGGGCGTAAATCAGCCATGGTGCCTCGTACGTGTAGATCTCAGCCCGTTTCTCGCCCACGCCCGGGGCCGCCATGGCGCTCGCCCGCGGAGTCAGTCACCCGCGAAAATAACACTCACGAGCCGGCCTCCCGAGCGCTCGATCGATCGCCTCTCTCGGCTCCGAAACGCGAAGCGCGACGAACCGGCAAACCCACGCGACAACCTCCAACGGCGGAGATTGCGGTCGAGATTGCGGTCGAGCGTAGTCGTGGCGCGTGCCGGTCGGTGTGCAGTGCGCACCGCTGGGGACGCGGAAGTCATAAACAGCCACTCGATCGCGAAGAGACGCGAATCCAAGTCAGCATGGGTCAGATTGGATTTCTGGATTCAAATCGAACGGAAAGATTCCAGGCGCAGGGTCAAAGCAGGACTTTGAAACCATTTCTGGTTTTGATCGAGTCCACCGAAAACTGTATCATCGCACTACCAGCAAGTCACAGCGACGCGCGGGGTGAGGCGAAGCGGCAGCCCTGGAACGGCGAAGTTGCGTGGGATGTTACTGTCGGCGGGAGGCGCGATGTCGCCCTCGGTAATGCCGCGCGTCTCGACTTCGTCCGCACCACGAGCGATGTGTGGACATCGCACATCGGTAGGTAGTGCCTACTCAATGACGTCGATGGGACGGGGACGTGGTGGAACCGCCCGTCTCTCTACGCGCGTCGCGTCGCGTCGCCGGATCGCAGCCCCTACACGCGCCTCAGAGGGATCCAACGACACCTCCGGCTCTTCAGACGCGATGTCATCCTCCACGTCGGACGTATCGGCATCATCCTCGATTGACAAAAAGAAGGAGCGAAAAAACACGGGCGAGCTTTTGTCCGGGCTGTGGAGTGAGTTAAAGTACGTATCACTGCGCGACGACCCCATCCCAGAAGCGGTGGATCTGCTGGCGACAATAAATGCGGGAAAGGAAAGGCCAGGGCCCGGGGAACAGTGGGACGACAAACGGTGGAGAGAACAAGAAGACGCGCAGTCGCAAGTCGCGGAGAAGATTGGAAAGTACTGGAGCGCAAAGTGGGACAATTTGGCGAACTCACAAGCTGTACGAGACGCGGCGCCGTTGATGAGCAGCGCGGTGAACGTAGCGATTGCGGGGGTGTTACTACGCCTTGCGTTGCCGCGAATCGCAGCGCTGCAAGCCGTGGGGGGGTTCGACGAGCTCGCTGATTTCTTCGGATTGCCGCCAAGAGCGGAGTTATCCGGGTATTTGGACCAGCTCCAGGACTTGAACGTCGGGTTGGTGTTCCTGGTGTACGTCGGGTTGTTCGCGGCTGAGAAGCTGACGATGACGGATGAGTTTTTGCCCATTGGATTTATATTACCGGTAGTGTCACCGGCGGTGTTCGGAGGCGTCGCCGGTGGAACGATAATAACAAGCCTCGCGTCGACGATCGCGGCGTCGTTCAACTTTTTTTTAGGTCGAACTGTTTTGAAAGAAAAAGCGCTCTCACTGACGTGGAAGGATTCGCCAAAGCTTGGTGACACGAAGTGGTTCAACGCGCTTTCCCGACGCTTCGACTCGACCGAGTTTCCGGAATCCAAACCGCCGTTCACAGAGGGTTTTAAATCAGCTTTGTTGTTGAGACTGTGCCCCATACTGCCCATACCCTTATCAGGCAACTGGTACGTGTGCGGGTTGACCCCTCTGCAATTTCCCGAGTTCTTCGCCGCTCATTTTATCGGTTCGTCAAAAACCGCGTTCGTGGATGCGTATTTGGGGAGCCTTTTATTGCAAAGCGTGTTTTCGAACGAGGAGATGGAAGGCGCGAAAGGTGTGCTTGTTTTTGAAACCTTGGCGCTTGTTGTGATTTCAATAGGCGTCACTACCTACGCCACTGATTTGTTTACGCAAATCCTGGAGGAAGAGGGCATAGAAGTCGACCAGATGGTGGAAGACGCGTTCGGGTCAGGGGATGGAGATGAGAAGGATGAGGAGGAGGTCACTGATGGCTCTGATGGGTCTGATGACTCTGCTCAGCGCGCATTGAATGTATCGCCATTGAGTGTTTCGCCAGGTATCACGAGTAGTCCATCTGCGGACGTATCCTCCGCCGAAGTCTCTTCCCCCGAAGAGGACGCCACCGCGAAGTGGGCGGCGGAGGCGTTCGTGGCGTCCGCGGTGGGCGAAACATCGGACGGAAACAAAGGAATTTCAGAAGAAGAACTCGCGTTGCTGGAAGCCATGGACGCCGCCGCCATTTCCGCGTTGGCGTCGAAAGAAAAAGAAGAAGAGGAATAGTGATTTTGTAGTCTTTGATTTTATTAGGCGTGAAGAGTATGTAGAGTACCTTCCCTTTACTCCTTCCTTCACACCTTCCCTTCTCACCTTCCCTTCACACCTTGCACACCTTCCCTTCACCCCCCCGCCGCCGCGCGTTCCGTGCTCTCCGTCGGGGCGAAGCACGCGAAGAATTTGACCAGGTCGGTGTGCGTCACGATGCGCTGTGCTTTTTTGTCAGAGTCCACAGCGTACACGCGGTGCACTTTGTGGCTTGCCAGCGCTTTTAAAACGTCGTACAACGTAGCTGTTGTACTACAAGTCACCAGGAGCCGCCCTTTTTTTAGTTCGCCCGGTGCGAGTCCGCCGAAAAAGGGGTGCGCCCTGGCGGCGGCCATCGGGTCGGGAGCTAGAGTTTTTGATGATGATTGTTCAATGCTCACGTCGTGGAGTTTGCGAACAAACTCGCCGACGGTCATGGCGAGGACGTCGAAGTGCCCGGGGGTGATTCTGCGCAAGTCCGAGGCGGAGATGGAACCGACTAATTGCGTTTGCAGCGGCAAGGGGGCGGTAGGGGAAGCATGCCCCTGGACCGTCCCCTGGCCTGGGAAATCCTCCCTGGTGATGAAGTTTTGCCCGGGGAACTCCTCGTCGAAGCCGGGAACGCCACTGTCGTGACTTTCTTTTCCCATCGTCCTGGCTTCCACCACGCCGAGCGCGCTGATGCCAAGTTTGTGCATTATGGCGAACGCCCTTAGCACGGTGCATTCCGTCTCCACGACGTTCACGTTCGTAGTACCAACACCAAGGTCAGCCACGGTGCACGGGATCAAGCAGTGCTGGATGTGTTCCCACCGAGAGAGGAACCGCGTGACATCGGAGAGGGAAAAGACGTCGGTGATTTCGATAAATGCGGTTTCGACGTTTTGTGTGTACACCGCCACCCTGTGGTTTGATTTGTTTTCGTGTTCGGAATCTGCTTTCCACAAACTATGCTGGTCCACGAAGTAGATCTGTATGACGTCGAGAAGCGTCGGCGTTGCATGCGAGGCGTCGGACTGTTTGCCCGTATCGTCCGTTTCATACGGGCTCAGTTGGAGCCACGCGCCGTCGCCTCCGCGCTCGCGTCGCACGTCTCCGATTTCCTTTTTGCCAAATTCGTCGGCGTTCTGCGTGACGATGCGCAGGATTCTTTCGTGCGCGTCGCTCGTGTCGTCGTTGAGGAACCACTCAGGTGCGTCGTGCGTGGAGACGTACCCGCACGGACCAGAGGGGAACATGTGCGTGATGAGGGCCCCGAGAATCTCTTCGATACTGATGAATCCGAGTATCTCTTTGTGGTCTTCGGAAAGAAGTGGAGCACTCACCACGCTTCGCTCGGCGAGCTTTGCCAACGCGTCGCTTACCGTGTATTTGGGAGTCAGGACGAGGACGTCGCTTGACGGAGGGGCGAACTCGGGGCGGCCGACGTGTCGCACGGCGAGGAATTCACGCAGCGACGTGGTGGCGAGCAACGAGCGTATCGCGCCGAGGTCGCTAGTTCTACTAGCGTCGCCACTTTCACCCTCGGTTTTCTCGGAACTGGACATCTTTCGAAAGAGCTTCGAGACGAGGGCGTCGTAGTACGGGGGGTCGAGCAAGTACGCACCGACAGCAGTGGACCCGACGGCGGCACAGGCGAGTGCGGCGACTCGAGAACGGCCAATGCGCATGCCTGTGCGGCGCACTGTGGTGGACCGTCGAGCAAAGAAAAGCAAAAGTGGGACTGGACAAAAAGCCACGACAAGCAACTTCTGGGAAGAAACGAAACGTCCTATGCTGTGACTCCTTTCTTCTAGTGTACGCGCACACATCGTGGCGCGCCGCACGCGACTACTGACCGGGAGTGTTGGGACAAAAGCGATGCCCGCACGGACAGCAGAAGCACCAGTGCAAGGAGTGTAACCCGTGTCCCCACGGCAAGGTGAAAAAGCACTGCGCGGACTGTAACCCCTGCCCACACGGGAAGGCGAAACGGGGCTGCGTTGCGTGTGTCGGGTGCCCCCACGGGAAGTTTAAATACCGTTGCCCGTCGTGCAAAGCGGCACGCGCGGATCCGCCAAGTTCGAAGCGAGTCAAGAGTCAAGCGCGAGCCGCAGAGTTCGCCCAAAATAAAGCTCGAGCCCGAGGTCAAACTCGAGCCCGAGATCAAGCACGAGCCCTTCACGATTCAAAGCTACTTCGGCTTTAACAACTAACGCTTAACGAATTTCGAGCCAAAGCGAAACAAACTACGAGATCTCGATAACAGGCGAGAAAGTTTTTATAAAGACGTTTCGAAACGAGCAGACACGCGAGGAAAGGTAAGAGCAGAGGCGAGTCGTTGCTTTGTTACCCGTGTACTATTCACACTCTACTTCGTCTATTTTTCCGGCTCTTGCACCAGCGTCCCATTCGCCCTGGCTTCGTCTATCGCGCGACACAAATCGTGGTTAATGGAGTCGATTATTTCCTCCGGCGACATCTGCGCTCCTGGAGTAAAAGTTTGCGAAGTCGGCATGCTCGCAGCGGCGCCCATCGGCGCCTGTGCCGCCGCTTGTGTACTCTGCCCTCCCGCCCCTACTGCCCCTCCCATTTTATCCATCTGTTTCGCCCGCCCCGCCGCGTACCCGTTCGACCTGATGGGCGTTTTCGACGCGCTGACCCTCAAGTTGTGCCCCCCGCTCTCGGTGCCGTCTTTCATCAGCGCGTTGTTGGCTCCACTGGCATCTGCGAATTCGATCCAGCAGTTCGATCCGTTGATGCGCACCCCAACAACCTCCCCATCGTTGGAAAAAAACGCAGCCAAGTCATCCTCCGTGATTTCCTCCCCGGGGTTGATCCCGGGCTGGCCTTTCAACCCGCGGATTCCAGCGACGTGCACGGTGCGCACCGTGCGCTCCATGTCATCAGCGCTGGGAGGCGCACTTTGTTGAGGTCGACCTCCGTACCCTTGTCCACCTCCATACCCTCCCGCGGGTTGACCTGCGTACCCGCCAGGCGCCGCGTACCATCCAGGCGCGGCATACTCACCCGAGGGAGCGGCGTAGCCACCAGGCGCGGCGTAACCCTGACCTTGGCCGTACATCGTGCGGGCGCGCGCAACGATTCTGGACAGCAGATCTGATGAAACCCTTTCTCCAGTTTTACTGCATTTATAAAAACGGCGGACGAGAACACCACGTCCACTCCTGGGGGACGCGTGGTCAACCACGAGTCGCGACGCGGGCGATGGACTCGTCCGCGCCGCCGACACGCACGGAGGCGCAGATCATGCGCAGCCTGATTGAGAATGGCGTTGCGAAGCGTTTCGACTTACACGCGTGGTGCGACAAAGGATGCGGGCAGCCCACTTCGTTGGAGCGGCTGGAGGTGCTCCTGGAGCAGGTGCGGCCGGACGTGGCGAAGTTGATCGTTTTGGAAGAGCTCCAGGGAACGGACGAGGAGGATAGTGACGTGCTGGTGTACGGCGAGATCGCCCCGAGGGACTTCGCGGAGCTCCTAGAGAAGCACGGCGCAGGACTCCCCTCCGCCGACAAAAGCGCCACCGACGGGTGTGTTTTTTTCGACCTCGGCTCGGGTACCGGGAAGGGCGTTCTCGTCGCGGGTTTGTGCAGGCATTTCTCCAGGGTCTACGGCATTGAAGTATTGCCGTGCACCGCCGCGATCGCGGAGGTGCTGCTTGAGGATTTCAAACGAGACGTCCTGCCTGGCGCGCGACCTTCATCCAATCCTTTGCTCGAGATTCAATCCACGGTGGGTGACTTTTTCCAACCAGTTTTTCTAAACGCGTGGACCAACGCCGACTTCGTGTTTTGCAACTGCGTGACTTGGGACGAGGACACGATGGGCCGACTGTCGGTGTGTGCGGAGCGAATGCGGCCTGACACGAAGTTCGTAACCGTGCTTTGCCCGCTGAATTCCTCAAAGTTCGAAACAGTAGAGGAGGTCGAGGTTACGTTTTCCTGGGGAGCAGTGGAGTGCTTGGTGCACCGAAGACTGACAGACGCTGAGGTTGACGCCGCGGAGGGACTGGGCGCCAGCTTGGCGCAATTGGGACGGGACGTGGACATGAGTGAGGGGTAATAGGTAGCAGGGGTGACAGTAAATAGGTAGGGGTGACAGTACATAGGTAGGTTTAATACACATGCTTAATACACATGATTAGAGATCGGTTAATCAATTATCTATTCAAACAACGAAACTGTCATTCCACCAGCTTCTCTAACTGCAAACTATTGAACTTCATACTTTTAGCTTCCTCGGCAAACCGCCCTGATTCCGACAGCCCCTTGAACGACTGACTCAACATGCTCTGGTGCTTCACTCCGCTTGTCAGCCGCTCGCGCATCGTGAGCTTTACTTGGCCTCCCCGGTACCACCTAGCAGCTTCCTCCGCTTCCCACCGCTCGCGCACTTCGTCGTGCGCGGCGTTTTCCAACGCAGTCGCCTCCGAATGCGCGTCCCGGCGGTACTCCGTTTTCATTTCGTCCAACTGCTCTCTCGATTGCCTCGCCGCTTCAAGCGCGGCGTCGATCACCGCTCTGTCCGGTCCAATCGGGAACACACCTTCTTGTGTGAAAATCTCATCTGTTCTACGCCATGTTTCCCCCTCCTTAAGATCCACGTACCGCTCCACCTCCGCCAAAGTCGACGCGTCGGACCGCCCGCACGTCAATCTTAAGTGGTCAAACCCGAGCAACGAACACACGGCGAACACCCTTTGGCGGACTGAGTCGGAGGCGCTCGCGTCTGCGTCGTCGCCGTCGCCCGCGAATCTTCCGCGGCGCGCAGCAGCGTCCAACGCCCTCTGGTGCGTGTCGATCCTGTTTTGTTTCACCGACACGTAACTCGTGTTTTTTTGCGTGTCGTCCAGGGCGCCGAACGACTCGGGCGCGCCGGGGTCACCGACGTTCAGGTGCTTCTTGGTCAACACATCAGTCTCCTCGACTCGCCACAAGTTCAGCACCAGCGTTATCGCTTGAGAACCAGTCGGCGCGATCGTTTGCCGCCCCGCAGTGCTCCGCCACTCGTGGAAAAACAAGTGCGTCTTTGGGTTTTCTAAAATATCCGCCAGCGCGCTTAAAATCGCGGGGCGCAGCGCGGGGTGGCACCGCGCGGCGGCTTCCAGCAGCGCCCCGACGCCGCCGCCCGCGACGAAGCGCGCGCAGTTCTTGTTGTCAGGCACGATGCACCGCCACACCGCTCTGATTGTCGCGGCGCCGAACGCAATGGGCACCGCCGCGTCCGTGGAAACCAGCGCTTGTACCGCGCCCAGCAGCGTCTGGACGCCGCCCGCGCGCCGAAGCGTTCGAAAGTTTCGCGCGTCACCGTCGCACAGCGCCGCGAGGAGCGCGCACGCGTTGAGGGACGCGGGGTCATCCGCGACCCGGGGACAAACCGGTTTGAGAGTAGATGTTGACATTTTATTTGAAAGGTGACGACCATTACCCGTGACCGTACCGAAACCGCGTTTATCCGTTCCGAACAACGTCGCGCTGGGCGTCAGCGTCACCACGCCGCCCTTGAAGTACCCGCCTATTGAAACCTCGCTCACGTCGTCATCCTCCACGCGGTGGGTGTGGTGCGTGGTGCCCATAGTGTCGACGTCTAAGTGTCCAGTAATTGTTGACAGACCTTCACCCGAACTGCCTCTTGTTGGATCCAGCGTCCACAGCGCCGCTTCCACTGCGACGTGTGAGCCCCCGATACGCGTGGCGAGCGACTCGCCGTGCCGCGCGCTTCGCTCCAGAAACGCAAGCGCGGCGGCGCGGCGGCCATCAAAGCCGTCCAGGGGCGCGTCGTTTTCAGGCGCCACGGCTGCGATCGCGGATTCCACGGCTCCGGAAAATGCGAATGAATCGACAGCATACGGCACGAGCCTAGTCAGCGACCTCAGCGCCAGGGTTTGCAAATTGACTAATTGCGAACGCGACCACCTGTTTTTTATTTTCTCAAACGCGGCGACGGCGCCGGCGTGGTCGGGGAAACCCGCGTTCGGCGCCAGGTGCGCTAAAAGGGCTTTGGTGAAATGCCCGCCATCAGCGCCCAGCACAACCTCCGCGCCGTCCGCACAACGCGTAATCTCAGTCATTAACAGCCACACTAACCGTTTCATTTCGAAGTCGCGCTCGCGAGCGGGTGTGGTGCAGGAAGTCGGGGGTATCAGTTTTTGGCTTTGCGCGTCGAGTTTTTGCCACTCCGGAACCGTCGAGCAAACCATCAGTGTCGGTAGAATCCCCGAGTGCAACACACGCACGCGCCACTTCCCGCCTCTTTCCGCGAGCAATCTCGCCACGACGAACAGCTCGTTCCGCAGATCCTTGTCCGCGTCGCCGTGCGCTTCACACGCGGCGCGGGTTAATAAACTAGCGAAGGTTTTGAAAAAGTTAGAGTGCGGAAGAGAAATTTCTGAATCGACTTCATCCTCCCCCACCGCGATTGCCTCTAACACGTTCCACGCCAACTCCGCAGCTATGAACACGCACGTGTTTCGAAAATCTAACTTAAACGTGGTTTGTAAACGGTCAAACACCCCGACGCGCGCCATTTGTTGCGCGCACGCATCGTCCCGGGAAAGCTCCGTCGCGGCTTTTAAAGTCGCGAGGCGCAGTTTTTCGTTTTTTTCATTTTCCGCGAGTCCAAGACTCCGGAGGCACGCTGGTGCGCATCCCGCCGTCGCGGCGAGCGCACGGCGCTCGCGCAGCCGTGCCTCAGGGGGCGCCGGTTTAGCCGCGCCAAGTCCCCCGAGCGCGTCTCCCAACTCGTTTGATGACGATTGTTTGCGTTCGCTTCGCGGCGGTTCTGATTCGCGTTGGCGAGGCGACGCGAAGGCTCGGATCGCGTCGCACGCCGCGATTTTTGAATCTGCGGGCGCGTTGTGAAGCGAGAGGCACTCGGAGATGAGTGTTAATGCGCGCCCTGTCGCATTCGCGTAGCGTCCGGGGTCAGACGCCGCTCGTTCCAAAAACGGCGACGCGTATAATTTCATCAGCGAGACTAGAGTTTCTTCGAATGGTGCGCTCAACTCTTTGTCCGCAACCCTTTTGTACACGAACCGCACCACTCCCTCCATGTCGTCTAAATCACTCAGCGGTATACCACCCGCGTGTTCGTGCACGCGGCACACCCGGTTAACCGCAGCCGCGTGCCGCTCGTGCAGAGTAGCGCTGTGCGGGCTGGACAACAAAGACATGAGCTTGGCGTAATCCACAACCACGGCGGAGTCATGAGGACCCGCGGGCGCTTGATCAGCCCGACCGCGGTTCGCCGTCATCGCGGTCATTACAGTTCACCAGGACTCGCGCGGTGCAGCCGTCGTGAGTGCCTGGCCTTCGCCGACGGTCACCCTCGCCGCGCGGCCCGAATCTGACCGGTCAACTTTCCCCTCGGACACCTCGTTTTGGCTCTTGCGTGATCTGGTTTGTCCCTCGTTTTGAGAATCTGTTGGCGGTCTGTGGACTAGTTCCGCCATCCGCATCAAAAATCCCTTCTCTCGACATCGAGTTTGCGATGTTAGTTGGGGCGCTCGGGCTTGTGGCGCCTCGGCGACTTGCGAGCGCGCACTTTGGCGGACCCCGATCGGTCTGAGTCACGTTCTCTTATTCCGCGCTCTCTAACGTGCTAACGCACGCCTCGCGCCTCTCCGCGGTAGCCAGCCAACTCCCGTCTCGGAGCCAATTCGTCGTCCTCGAAAAGCGCGCCAAGGGGAACTTTGTTAGCAATGCACGCGGTCCCGCTGACGCCGGCGGTATCCCGATACCTCCCGTCGCTCGCGCGCTCGCCTGGGGCACGCGTGCCCCCCCTTGCCGCCCGCTCCTCCCCCCCGACGCTCGATGAGGCGTTCGCGAGCCTCGACGCGCGCAAAGCGAGCCGCGTTGGAGGAACCGACGAAACTGAAAAATCCCTCCGTCCGTTTCAATCGCAAGTGGAGACCGACAAAGCGGAAAGACCTTTGGAAATGCTGCGTCCACCCACACAACAATCCGTGGTCGCGGTTATAGGCGTCGCGCCTGACACCCCGATGCCGCCGCCGTCTTTAGCCCTGAACCCGATGGCCCCAATGGACGTGTCCTCCAACGGCCTCGCGGTGGGTGCCGCCGTCGCGGCGCAGGTGGCGTCCCCCGCGATGCGCTTTGCCACCGCTTTAGTAGCATGCGTGTTCGGGGGCGCGTTGTCCGCGTTCCTCCTAGCGTGTGTCCCCACCCTACGTGCCATCGCCAACGCGGCGGACGAAATCGCGGACCTGGCGGCGAGTATTCGGGAGGAAGTCCCTGATACGCTTGCGGCGGTGCGAGTGAGCGGCATGGAACTGACTGATTGTTTAGAGGAAGTCGGCGAGCTGACGCACGACGTCGGGAGCGGCATCAAAGGCACCGGTAAGGCGATTGGATACACCGTGGACACGGCGGAGGCGGTTGGGAAGGTGGTAGGGAGCGGTGTGCGAAAATTGGCGCCAGAAGTGCGGAAAGTCCAGGAAAGAGCCACGCCGGCGGTGAAGAACATAATCGCGAAAGGAAGCGCGTCGGTGGACGAGGGGTTGAAACGTTCGGACGAGACGCTGCGGCAAAACGCGGATACCGAGGAGTATTCAGAGCCGGTAGTAGCCGCGGCGGCGCGGGCTACCAAACAATGTGTGCAGTACGCCAGGGGGGCGATTCGAGCCGCGGACGTGGCGCGGCGAGTGGGGAGGGTGGTGAAGACGGTTAAAAGTGTGGCCGATGCGGGCGCGGCTGAGGCTGGGAAAAACGAAAATTACGACGACTCGGAGGATGGAGAAAGTAAGGCGAGGTAGATGAAAACGCGTTTCCATAGCATGTTCTTTTGAATACAATCGCGTGAAGTACGGACACATCGTCCACAATCGTCTCGCCCGAAGTAAAACACGTGTCATCACCCAGGCCAGGCTGTGTACACTGCGAAACGCACGATTTTTGTTCGATTAGCCGATACCACAAAATGTGGAACACGTGGCGGCCGCAAAGATAACGGTGTTCAACCGGTTCAGTCGCTGGGTGGTGCCACAACATGGCGCCGGGTGTTTCCGTGGTTGACGTTTCCCTGTCGCCGATGTCCACGGATGACAAGAAAGGCGACGCGGGCGCTGGCGTGCACCTGCAGTGGCGCGACTTGACGTACTCGGTGACGCGCAAGGCGACCACGTCGTCCGGCAAGAATGACGCCACGACGCATGTTGAGGGGAAAGGTGAGGAGGTGAAGACGATTTTGTCGCACCTCAGCGGGGAAGCGAAGGGCGGGGCGTTGCTCGCTTTAATGGGCCCGAGTGGATCAGGCAAAACCTCACTTCTCAACGCGCTTGCGTTCCGCGTCCCGAGAGGCACGGGCGCGGATATCACTGGAGCAATCTTCGCAGATGGCAAACCCGTTACATCACCAGGAGTGATGGCGCGCATGAGCGCGTACGTGGAGCAGGAAGACGCTTTATTCGCGCTATCCACGGTCAGGGAGACGTTAATGTTCGCCGCACAGCTACGGCTAGGCCCTGAAATTCCACTGGAACAGAAACGAAAGGCAGTGGAAGACGTCATCGCGGATCTTGGGTTGGTCGCCGCCGCTGATACCAACGTGGGCAACGAACAAATCCGCGGTATTTCCGGCGGCGAACGAAAGCGAGTGGCGATCGGCATGGACTTGCTTCACGACCCGAAGTTGATCTTCATGGACGAACCCACGAGCGGGTTGGATGCGTTCCAGGCGTTGAACGTGATGAGCACGTTGAAACACCTGGCAAGGGATAAAGGACGGACCGTCATCGCGAGCGTGCACCAACCCAGGAGCTCCATCTATGCGCTTGTCGATTCTTTAGTTCTGTTGTCGGGCGGACGGTTGATGTACGCCGGGGAGGGCGGGTCGGTGTGCTCAAACCACTTCACTAAGTTAGGATCCCCCGTGCCACAAGACTTCAACCCCGCGGATCACTTTCTGGACGCCATTTCCGTGGACTTTCGGTCACCCACGCAGACAAAAGAAACCAGAGAGCTGATCCAAACGCTTTACGACGGGTTTTCGAAAGAATACAATCCGGCGCCGGTCGCTGAGGTCACTGATACCCAGTCTTCGGAAAATTCACGAAAAGAGCTCGCAACCGCAAACTCGGCTAGAACGCAGTTCTGGACCCCGTTCAAGCTCCTGTTCTTCCGCACGTGGAGGGAACAAACGCGGGACGTCGCGACGTTGACGATAAAGTACTTTATGAATACGTTTTTCTGTCTCCTGTTCGGCGTGGTGTACCTGCGCATGAAACGGGACCAAATTTCAATTCAAGACCGGACCGGTATTCTGTTCTTCCAAGCCATGAATCAGGCCTTTGGCTCCGCCATCGGGATATCGAAAATCATTCCGCAGCAGCTGAAGGTGGTTTCTAGGGAACGAGCGGCCCGGATGTACACACCCGTGCCTTACTTTCTGTCGACGTTTTTAGTGACGCTACCGCTTGAATTAGCACCAGGAATTATCTATGGAACTGTTCTGTACTTCATGACCGCGTTACGCGAAGGCGTCGGGCACTACCTGACGTACATCGGTGTTATGTTGTTAGAGAACTTCGCAGGAATCGGGCTAGGCATGTGTCTCAGCGCGTCGTTCACGAACGTAGAGATGGCCCCTCAACTGGCGCCTGCATTTGTTATCCTGTTTTTGATGTTTTCAGGATTCTTCCTCAACGAAGACAACGTTCCTGTTTTTTTGATTTGGTTCCGGGAGCTGAGTTTCATTCGTTACGCGTTCCAAGCCCTGTGCGTCAACGAGTTCAAAGGCGCTGAATTCACGTGCGACGAAACATCAACCGCAACCTGCATCGACGGCGACGAACACTTGGACCGTTTACGTTTCGACGACGTCAAGATTTGGGAAAATTGCGTCATTTTGTTTGGCATGATATGCGGGTTTCACTTGTTGGCGCTGGGGATCATTTACTACCGACAGCCGAAGTACCTCGCGCTGGGGAAATAAAAGGATGAGAAGGAGGAAGAGATTAAGAACAAGCTTTAGTATTTACATATTTATATACTACGTATTTCGTGTTACAAGTATTCGTATCGCTTCGAGTTACCTAAAGCCGGAATAGTTACGCTATTAGTCTCCCCTTATTCCACACTCCGAATCACCTTCAAGTTTTCGATTCTGTCAAGAAGCGAGTCCGCGCCCGGTGTCGCGGCTCGGATCTTCGAGTTGAACATCGCCTGTAGTTGGGGCAGCCCTAAATCGTTGACGTGCGTGGGTTTGAACGGGTCCTCTAACTCCCGCGCCGTTTCATTTAAACCCTGGTACGCCACTGTCGATACCAAATTAACCGTGATCCCCAGCCAAAGCGCGTTGACGTTCCCTGCGATCATCACGGGCAGGGTGATGTTGAACACTAACAGTAACGTGGTTAACATCTGCGCGTACGGCATGGGAAATGGTGTTTTCGCCAACTTATCCGCCTGGTTGAAACCCAGCATCCCGTCGGACAAAACTTGGTGACACCGGCTTAAAATGGGATGCGCTATTCGCAGCCCGTCGCGTTCCTCCGACCGCGTGACAATCAACGCTTGGATCCAGGACATCACTAAATACACGCGGTCGCAGTCTAAACGTTGCAGTGCCGCCAATTCACTCCCATCCACCCCTCCAACCACCGCAAGCGGCGTCGCCGTGCAACACGCCCTCCACTTGTCGTGCTGCTCCGTGAGCGAAAACCTTGACAAAATCTTTCCACGGTGATTCTTCACGTCATCCACCGCCGCCGCCATTAGGTAAGTGCCTCTTAACTTGTACGTGGATCTGTGCTTTTCCCGAGCCAGCACTTCGCCGGATAGTACGACCTTGACGGTGGGGGAACCCCCGAGTGTTCCTTCCGTGTCGTGCACCACGACGACGTTCGCGGCGACATTCGCGCCGTCGTTCGCGTTGGATACGACTTTTAAATCACAACCGAGGCCCGACCGGGGGGCCGCTACCACGAGGTTGTCCAGGTTTTCGTCCCCCCTGAGTTGCTGCAACGCGAGGCCGTGCATCAGCGATATCAGGTGCACGATTCTCGCGATGAACGCATCGGTGCCATCCCCAGGGGTTTGCTCGCTGCCTCTGCGACAGGAGTCCCACGTTTTCGACCCGGTCGTCACCCCGTCGAACGCCTGTAACATAACCACCGCATCTGCCCACTTACTCGCCATCAACTCCACCGCGGTCCTGGCTTCCATGAACCGTGCCAGCGCGTGGTTCGTGCGAAGCACCACTAAAAACCCGATAACGAACGCGTACACTTGGAACGGGTACGGGTGCCCGAACGCATCGACCATCGTTTGCTTCCACGAATCAACAACTTGTAAAACCACGGAAATGGACACGCTAACAATGGCGAACGGTATCGTCCGAGGGAACGGGCTGCCGAACGCGCGGAACACCAGAGGCATGCCCCAGTACCGCTTCGAGTAGTGAATCATCGCGATACGTGGGCAGAGACACGTGGGGGAGATTCTAAAGGGCTGAACGGCCGCGTCAGCAACGACATGCCAAAGTTCGTTGTTTTAAAAAAATCGTCTCGGGTGCCGATTTTCAGCGAGATTTCGAGAGGCGGCGGCGGTCACAGTTCGTGCACCCGGCCTGGGCCACCACGATGGACACCGGACCGTGTCCCCCCCGCGCTGCGCGGTCGGATTCCGGCGATTCTGACGAGTCGTGTTCCACCTCCGACGGTTTGGTCGTGCCGCAGGTCCCAGGGCTGGAAGGCGTGCGGTACGTACATGGATGCTTTCCGGAAGAGTTCCTGGAGATGCTCGAGGACTTGAGATTAGAAACTCCCGTGACCATGGCCTCGGGCAACATGTACGCGGACCGGCGCTTTTTGCGCGACGATGCACTCGCCCGCGAAGTGCTGAAGCACCTCCCTGCAGAGCTGGGGTACACACACGTCCTGAGTGACATGCGTTTCATCGAGTACCCTCCCGGGGGTCATATTTTGCCGCACACCGACGGGGTGCGGCGCGACGACGTTACCAACGTGGAAAGCACCACCTCGATGTTGCTGTTCACGGAGGACGTGCCGGAGGGCGAGGGCGGGGAGACGGAGTTCCTGGACTCAGTGAGGAGTCAAGGGGGGGGGGGGGGGGGGGGGGGGAGTATTGGGAGGAACAGGAGTGTCGGCGACAAAAAAGACGGTGAAGAATCGAATGAACGCGTCGAGCCGAAAATCTTATTTGCGGCGAGGCCGAAACGCGGCTCCATCTTGTTGTTCCCGCACCACGTCGCACACAGAGGCGCGTGCGTAGGGTCGCAAGCGAAAATATTGCTCAGAGGGGACTTGTATTGAGGGATGGGCTTTTGAAAGGATTATGAATAGACTAGTAACTAGTATAGCTTGGACTTGTAAAAAACGCATGCAACGAAAGGAAATCGGCAAGCAGAATCTCAGCCGTGATTTTTACTCGCCCTCATCAAAAGCAAGCAAGTGACCGAGGGCGCGGGTGCTCTCGTCAGTTTCCGCTGCACCGCTCACATACGCGGTCACGCCTAAACACGAAGATGAGCCTCGTCTCTGCGTCACGCCGGCACCTCGCGCAGTGGGCGACCCGCGCATCGGTGCGCCCCATGGCGATCATCCCCGAGTTTCCCCAGGTCAAGGAAATCAGGGACGCGCAGCGGGTGGACTTTTTCGGGGACCAGCAGGACATCGACTCGAGGTACGGCAGACGACGCGCGATCAACCCGCATTTGAGCTAGGATAACGTCGGGCACGTCCTACGCCACGGACCAAGGGCTCACGCGAGGTCGTCTCGACCCGCGCGCCTGCCAAACCCGCACCGTAGCCCAACCTTCCTGGAAATCTAGCCCCGATTTTGTCGTTGCTTAAGTTATTAGAACCTCCCAGAACGAACACTCACATTTTTTTCATCGTCTCTCCATCAGGTACGCGCTGCTTGACAAGGTTCGCCAGAAAGCCATCGCGCACGAGGAGCGTTTCAGGACGAACGGCAAAGGGTTTGTGCGTCCGTGGGAAGTCAAGCCCGAGCTCGAGGGAGTCATCGACGAGGTGGTGCACGTCGCCGACGACGAAAAGAAGAATAGTTCTTTTTAAACGAGCGACGAGAACGACAAACTTTCATTGTGTTTTAATCCTACCTACTATTGTATACCGGATGTACATCTGAGCACATCTTCCTCTCTTGCTTTGTAGCAGCATGTCATCCGACTAATTAGTCATACATCCCCTAACTCGTCGCTTTGAGCGACCCGTGGTACGCCTCGAGCGCGCCTCTTTGCGATTCTAACTCTTCGTTTTTCTCCGCAAAGTTTTTCAAATCCGAGTCACCCCCCGCTCGCAGCGCCCTCACTCTTTGCATAACATCCCCCAGCTCTTCAGGGGAAGGAACAACCTTAGATGCGTACCCGGTGACGTTTGGGTTTTTGTGATTGAGAGGTTGAACAGAGGTTTTCGATGCTTGTTTTTCTTCGCGCGTCGTCCTCCGCTCCTCGGCTTCGTCCCCTGAGTTCGGCGGTGATGGACTCGGCGCGCGCGCGTCTCGCCTGCTGACCAGCGGCTTTGCGTTTCTTTTAAACTTCCGACTCCCCATCAACTCAGCGTCTTCGTCAATGCTCACCGCGCTCCGCCTCCTGTTTTTGCTCAGGTTCGCGCGCGCTCGGCGAATGAGTTTTTTATCCGCGACTGAGGCGAGAAACGCGGCGACGTTTTCCACCTTTCGCGTCGTTCGCGATGGCCGGGGGGTGAACGACTCCACTCTCAGTGTGCCGCCTCCCGCTGCTTGGGACATCAGGGAATCGACTTGCGCCGCCGCATCCACCTGCGCTCGAGCCTGCGTCTCCAATTGCGCCGCCGCGCGTTCCTCCGCCATTGGATCCAAATGCACGCACTTGAAAGCCTTGAATCGGGTGACCCAACGCTCGGAGGGGGGTGGGGCGTTGGCTTTGTTCAACCCTCGGCGCGTGGAATCACTCGTGGAAGTACTCGTGATTTTGTGAGAACCAGACGTGCTGGTGGCGCGTTGAGCTTTTGTCGCCGCGCGTGACGCGGCCGCGGCTCTGGGAGTTGCCGAGTCACCAATCGCCTTCCCCGAATCGGTCACAAGCGTTTGGTCGGGGCGTGCGCGCGACACGCGGTCTCGCTTGAACGTTGGAACCAACGTTCGAGTCATCACGCGACCGCGGGAAAGGCAAAGTCGCGTCGACGGGTTTGTTGAGCAGCGAACGCCTGCGCTGCTCGGGACACAATGCGTGACTGAACAATTGGCTGGTACGAGGAAACAGTGGTTTCTCGGAACTTCACAACGAAAACGTCCCCGAAAAGCTACGACACCTCTTCTCTTTGTGTGTACGACCGCACATCGTGACGCGCGCGTGACGAGGCTTGAGCTCGTGGGTGAGATCTGAAAGAGGCGACTGACCGCGAGTGATGGGACGAACACGAAAACGATGCCCGCACGGCAAGCTGAAGTACAACTGCGCGGCGTGCAGTCCTTGCCCTCACGGTAAGGTGAAAAGCAACTGCACGGTGTGCAACCCTTGTCGTCACGGCAGGCTGAAAGACCGCTGCGCGGTGTGCAATGGGTGCCCTCACGGCAAGATGAAAATCAACTGCGCGGCGTGCACCCCCTGCTTTCACGGCAAGCGGAAAAGCGACTGCGCGGCGTTCAACCCTTGCCCCCACGACAAGCTGAAACGCGACTGCGCGGAGTGCAACAGTTGCCCCCACGGGAAGGTTAAACGCAACTGTATGTTATGCAACCCATGCCCTAACGGCAAGGCAAAACGCGCCTGCATGGCATGCATCGGCTGCCCGCACGGCAAGCGGAAGAGCCGGTGTGAGGTGTGCAAAGCGGCACGCGCGGCTCCGCCGAGTTCGAAGCGGATCAAGCTCGAGCCCGAGGTAAAGCCCGAGATCAAACAAGAACCCTTCACAATCCAAGGCTACTTCGGCTTCGACAAGTAAAACGAAACGAGGATAGGGTTGAACGAAACGAGGAAAGACTAGTTGTAAAGACGCATAAAAGAAGGTTGTACGAAAGACTCGCAAAGAGAAACAAGACGGACGAATAGGAAGAAATAAACACAGTAAAGATTATCTTTTTAGTTCCATCGCCCGGCATTCTTGTTCTTCTTGGCCCCCCCGTCCCCCCCCCCGAACGCCTTCGCTTTTTCCTTCTTCAGCTTTGCTTTCTCCGCTTTACTCATCTTTGACTTCGACACGATCTGTGTTTTCTCCACTTCCTTGGCCGCTTTCTGTAACCGCTTATCCCGCGTCCCTGCCTTGTCGTTCTTCTCGAGGAAGTACGCGTAGTCGCCGGCGTAGTCAGTTATCTTTCCCTCGTCGAAATTCAGGACTCGGGTCGCTATTTGTCGCAGGAAGTACCGGTCGTGCGAAATAGCAATGACGGAGCCGTCAAAGTTTGAAATCGCCTCCTCGAGCATTTCTTTTGATGGGATATCCAGGTGGTTGGTGGGTTCGTCCAGGAGCAACACGTTCGCGGGCGTGACCATGAATTTGGCCAACGCTAGACGCGCTTTTTCGCCGCCGGACAGAAACTTCACGGGCTTGTTGTGAAAACTCGTGCTGAACTTCATCTGACCTAATAGGGCTTTCAAGTCGTTGAGTTGCTCATCAGGCGCGGCTTCCACTAGGGTTTCTAAAACCCCCTTTGAATTATCAAGACCCTCAGCTTGGTTCTGGTAAAAGTAGTTCACTTTGCACAAGTCTTTGTCGCCTAGCTGCGCGATTCCCGAAATCGGTTGCTCCTTACCCTGCATAAGGCGCATCAAGGTTGACTTTCCGCACCCGTTCGCGCCAATCATCGCAACGCGCTCGCCTCGGTCAATCTGAAGATTTGTGTTTTTGAACAACGTCTTTTCGTCGTACCCGTGCGTCAGGTTTTCGACATGCGCGACGATGGCACTTGATCTTTCCGCATCTGGAAATCTGAATCTCCTTTCTTTTTCCACCCAAGGCTTGACGACTGGCTCGGATTCAAGACGGTCTAGTTCCTTCGCCGCGGAGTTGGCCCTGCCTGACGACCCACCCCCTGACAGCCGCCTTATTATCTCCTTCTGCCGCGTCACTTCCTTCATGTACTTCTCGTACGCGACCATTTGAATCGCGCCCTGCGACCGCTTCGCGCGTTGATAGTCGGAGTAATTCCCCTTGTACGTCGTCGCGACGCCGCGCTCGACCTCGACGGTTTTCGTACACAGCTGGTCCAGGAACTCGCGGTCGTGTGACACGATGACCATCGGCACGTCGACTGACAGAAGGTACCCCTCAAGCCACTGAATCGCGTCCAAATCAAGGTGGTTGGTGGGTTCGTCCATCAGTAGCAATCCGGGTTCTTGGAGCAGAATTTTGCCGAGGGAGATGCGCATTTGCCACCCGCCGGAAAAACTAGCCACTAACCTGTCGTTGTCCTCGGGAACGAAGCCCAACGTGGGCATGATCTTGTCAATCGCACGCTCCATGTTGAACAAATCTAACCTTTCCGCCTTGCGCTGCAGCTCATCCAGCTTCTCCAGCAAAATGGTCATCAGCTCCATGTTGGGTTCGTTCTCCAGCGCTTTCTGGATCCTTTCGGTGTCTCTGATTACCAAACTTTCCTCTCCGAACGATGCCATGAATTCCTCGCGCACGGTGTTGCTCTCCTTCACTTCGAACTCTTGTGTGAGGTACCCGATTTTCACCTTGTCCGCGAGCATGACTTCGCCCTCATCCGCTTCCATCTCGCCGGTGATGATTCGCAGTTGCGTGGTTTTCCCGGCGCCGTTCCACCCCACGAGACCAACCCTCTCGCCTCGCTTGCAGTCCCACGAACAGCCTTTCAGGACTTCCATGGCTTTGAATGATTTTCTGACGCCTTCGAGCCGCACGCCGTTGGTGACGGTTCCGCTGGTTCGCCGTTTACTAGGCTTCGCGTCCTTGGCGAAAATGTCGCGAAGATCGTGGGGGATGACGTTGCCGTCATCCGACTCCGCGTCAGGCGCGTTCCAGTCAATCGAATTCAAACGTTCCTCCTCTTCCCTGCGCTCTTTTTCTTCGGCTTCACGAATAGCGGCCCGGGTGGCTTTTTCAAGAGCCTTCTCGTCAATCTCCTC
>MDSY01121900.1_pt1 | contig 41196 bp, 32 predicted proteins | sample 811131 | NCBI WGS metagenome assembly MDSY01 (sample SAMN05326643, study PRJNA326480) | marine metagenome | isolation source: seawater | place: Atlantic Ocean: South West | collected 2010
ATATGGCTCAAGCCGGTTACACTTGGAAACCTAATGAAAAGATGAGTGTAAGCCATGGTCTTAGGTATTTCTCTTTAGGTGAAATCACTTTTAGAGGTGAAGATGCTAGTTTACTTCAAATTGTAAATCCAAATGAATTAGCAATTGATATTTTAGGTGTAGGATACAAGCTTAATCAAAGATTTTCCGGAGGATTTGGCGTAAGATATATTTTTAGTAATCTAACATCAGGAGCTGCTGTTGGAGGTTCGGATTCTAAGGCAGGTAATGCAATTGCAGTCGATTTAAATGCTTTTTACAAAAAGCCAATGTCTTTAGGTGATAAAAATGCTGATTACATGTTTGGAATTAATGTCCAAAACATAGGTAATAAGGTTTCCTACAGCGAGTCTGCAGAAAGGGATTTTATTCCAATGAACTTAAAACTTGGAACAGGAATTAATATTGAAATTGATGCATTCAATGAGTTTGGAATTTATATGGATATAAATAAATTATTAGTCCCTACGCCACCTGCTTACAAAAAAGAAGGAAATGGTTTTGCTGAAGACGCAAATGGTAATTATCTTATTGAATCAGGAATGGATCCGAATGTATCAACTGCCCAAGGACTAATTCAATCCTTCTATGATGCTCCAGGAGGAATGTCTGAAGAGTTTAACGAAATAAATTGGTCTGTAGGTGCAGAATATTGGTATGACCAACAATTTGCACTTAGATTAGGATATTTCTATGAAAACCCAAACAAAGGGAATAGAAACCATATGACAATGGGATTAGGTCTAAAATATCAAATATTTAATCTTGATTTTTCTTATTTAGTTCCTTTCACCCAAAGAAATCCGTTAGAAAATACTTTACGATTTACAATGAGCTTCGACTTTGCAGATATTAAATCTGTCTCGGAAGAATCAAAATATTAGAACATGGCATTTAGAGTAGGGTTTGGATTTGATGTTCATCAGTTAGCTGAAGGTGAAGAATTTTGGTTAGGAGGAATTTTATTAGATCATTATAAAGGTGCATTTGGACATTCAGACGCTGATGTTCTAATTCACGCTATTTGCGATGCTTTATTAGGTGCAGCTGCATTAGGAGATATAGGTTATCATTTCCCAGACACATCTGACGAATACAAAGGAATTGACTCGAAAATCTTACTTAAAGATGTTGTGGTTTTAATTACTGAAAAAGGTTATACAATCGGTAACATTGACGCTACTGTAAGTCTTCAACTACCAAAAATCAAACCTCACATATTAAATATTCGAGAAAAGCTAGCGGAAGTTATAGGAATTAATGTCGATCTTATATCAATTAAGGCAACAACAACAGAGAAGCTTGGATATGTTGGACAAGAGGAAGGAGTAAACGCCCATGCAGTTTGTTTAATTAATTCCTAAAAGATATTCATTTTATAAAAATAAAATAAATCCTAAGTAAAAACCCTTTTTTCTATTTTATTAAAGTGAGCTTCCAATGCCTTTGATGTAAATTTCATTTTTGACATAGCCATAATGTATAGGAACTGGTTCAAGTAATTTGCCCAATCAGTATCCAATTCATCTAAACGATTATTCATTAAATAATCCAATCGCTCTTGGGTTTTTTTACTTTCCCTTCCCACTTGAACGAAATCAAGCCAAAAAAAACGATAATCAAACATCGCTTTTGCATGTGCCTTCATTAACTTTTTTTGCTGAACATCATTTAAAGTATATTGATTATATATTTTTAAGAACTTGTTCTCAATAGACAACAAATCCTCAAAGACTTTCTCAACTAAATCTCCCCGTTTCTGAAAATGGTAAGTCAAATTACCCGAACTAATTTTCATTTTCTGAGCAATTTGTCTAACCGTTACATTAGATAATCCCCTATCGTTATAAAGTCTTCTTGCAGTATCTAAAATTAACTTTTTCCTCATAAGCATGTTAATAAGTAAAGTTAGTAAACTTGTCCTAATTATAAAATCTCTCGTAAATTGTTTAAAAGCGAAATTATGCGAGTTGTTGTGGTGGCAATTGTATTTTTTATGGTTTTAATTCAAAGCCTTCTGGGGTAGAAATATTAACTTATTTCCCCTTTTATATTTGGAATCGATACTGGTTCTTATTTTAATTAGAATTTAATCGCTTAAAAGAAATTCAACTTATTTGTATGAATGTTGAGTTTCTTTTTTTGAAATTCTCACAATATCTAAAACTTGACACATTAAAAAAAAATTACATTCAGAGCACTCAAAAATTCTGATTCACTTCATTATTTAATGTAATCTAACGAATAAAATTATACGGTAAGAAATGATTGATATTTAAAAAGTAATAATGGAATTTATACTCATCATTCGAACTTTAAAATCAACAAAGCATTTACACAACTAGTTTAAAAGTAATTTAATCAAGTTACGTTATGAGAAAACCTGAGAAGTGAAGAATATGAAGTTAGAATCCAATATTTTAAAATAATGATGAAGTTAATTTAATAACTATTCTCAATAATGATTAAATAAAATGTACTTTGAGGAAAAATTATATTTTTAGTCAAATACATTTACTTGGAAGTTTTTTAATATGAATGTTGAGCTAAAAAGTAGCAGAAACGGTTAGTAATTAAAATAGATTAGAGGAATAAAACTATCTGCGTTTTTTTCGCCCTCCACTATTTTTCCCACCTTTTTTCTTGCCTTTTAGTTTTTCAGATTCTTCAGTAATGAACTTATATGCTTGAATAGTTTTTTTATTCGCACGATTTGGATTATTTGCTTTCGCTTTTTTTCTTTCATGAAAAGCACCTTGATAATCTGGGTCTTCTTTTCTTTTCTGGCGATCTCTTTCCCTAGCAAAAGCCTGCTTCTCATCAAATGATGATTCAATTATTTCAACCTCAACTGGAATTTTAATAACTGGAATTTCCTGCCCAATCAATTCTTGTATTTTTTTGATGTGCAAATGCTCTACCTCGGAAACAAAAGTAATCGCAACACCATTTTTTTCAGCTCTACCCGTTCTTCCTACACGATGAACATAATCGGTGTACATTACTGGAGCATCAAAATTTATTACATGAGTAACTTCAGAAACATCAATTCCTCTTGCTGCAACATCCGTAGCAACAACTCCTCTGATTAATCCTTCACTAAACTCTTTATAAGCAACTAACCTTGTGTTCTGACCTTTATTAGCATGAATCGCTTTCCAATCTCCGACCTCCATTCTATTTAAATATCGATGAATATTTTCAGCAGTTTCTCTTGTTCTAGCAAAAACTAAAACCCTGTTAAAACCTTTTTCATTTTGCAACAAATGAACAAGTAAGTTTAACTTAGTTCTTGAATTAGGGACATGATATAAATACTGCTCAACTAAATCAACAACAACCTTGTCTGGTTCAACTTCAATTTTAGTAGGAAAAACCAAGAAATCCTCAGTTAATTCCTCCACCTTTTGATGAAAAGTAGCTGAAAACAACAAATTTTGACGTTTATTAGGTACAACCTCTAAGATTTGATTTAACTGGGGAAGGAATCCCATATCCATCATTTTATCAGCCTCATCCAAAACCAGGGTATTCACCTTTTTTAAAAATATTTCTCCTTTCAAATAAATATCCATGAACCTACCCGGTGTCGCTACAATAATATCTACACCAGCTCTCACTTCTTTTATTTGAGACTGCATTCCAGTACCTCCTATTAGTCTACAACATCTTAAATCAGTATGTTTAGAAAGTGCTACTGCATTTTCATAAACCTGAACTGCAAGCTCTCTTGTAGGCACAAAAATCAGCGCTCTTGGATCATCTCCTTGGGCGTAGTTAAGCTTTCTTAGTATGGGTAGAACAAATGCAGCCGTCTTACCCGTCCCTGTAGGAGCTATACCTAATACATCTTGACCAACTAAAATTTTAGGGATAATTTGTTCTTGTATTGGGGTAGGTTTTTCATAACCCAATTCAAGGACAGCTTCTAGTAGTTGTTTATTTAATTTTAGTTCGTCGAATTTCATCTATTTTTCTAAAAGTAAGTCAAGTTGAAAATTAATTAGATCATTCATTGCTTCATCGACGATATCACCTTCTGGATTTAATAAATTAAAAATTTGAGACATTGGTGGCTTTACAGGGACTACGTTTATTTTTAAATAGTTGAGTACATTTGTTAAGTCATCCATCCCTCTAGAGTTTCCTTGACGACCAGAGGCAACACCAACCAAAGCAGCCCACTTGTTTGGAACTTTTTTAGGATTCCAACCTTCTATAAATCCTTTCATAACTCCAGGAAAACTACCATTATATTCAGGAGTAATAATTATCATTTTATCTACCGAAAAAATATACTTTTCTACGATTTGATTAAATATTTCGTTTTGCTCGCCATAAAGTGCTGAAAAAAGAAAATCTTTCGGTAAATCTGCCAAATTCAATACTTGTGCAGTTTCTCCTTTTTTTTCAAGAACTTTTTTATAATACTTCGCTACCCTAAAAGTTTCACTGTTTTTCCGGTTGGTACCGGCAATAATTGAAATCATATTCAGTTATTAACAATTTACAAAATTTTGTTTAAAATTAGCCTTCAAATCAATGGCTGAAAGACTTATTTTTGCTGTACCTTATTCCAAGCCAAAGAGCCTAAATTAAAAGTAAACTCAACAAATTTAAGCATTTAAATTAACGATAAACGTTAGATGAAGATTACGTACTACGGACATTCATGTTTTTTAGTAGATTTAGATGGGGTGAAAATCCTATTTGACCCTTTTATAACAAGCAATCCAATTGCTGAGAAAGTTAACGTAAACAAAATTGAAGCTGATTTTATTTTAATTTCACATGGGCATGAAGATCATATTGCTGATGTAGAACTGATTGCAAAAAGAACAGGCGCAAAAATAATTTCAAATTTTGAAGTTACTTCATGGTTTTCAACTGAAAAAGGATTAAAAAACAGCCATCCTCTAAATCTTGGAGGAAAAGTTGAGCTATTGAATGGTATAAAGGCCAAATTTGTAAACGCTATACATAGCTCAGTTCTTCCTGATGGCTCTTATGGAGGAAACCCTGGTGGATGGTTAATTGAACATAAAAGCGGTTCATTTTATTATTCTGGCGATACCGCTCTTACATATGACATGAAATTACTTGGTGAATTCAGTAGACTTGACTTCGCTTTCATGTGTATCGGGGACAACTTTACAATGGGGATTGAAGATTCGGCCATTGCAGCAGGATTTGTAGGTGTAAAAGAGGTAATAGGCATGCATTATGATTCTTTTGAATATATTAAAATTGAACATGAAGCTGCAAAAAGACATTACAGTTCAAAAGGGTTAAATTTAATCCTTCTAGATATTAACGAGACAATAACTAAATAAAATGGGAAAAGTATTAGCAATAGCCAACCAAAAAGGTGGAGTTGGAAAAACAACAACTTCAATGAACTTGGCGGCAGCTTTAGGAGTTTTAGAAAAAAAGGTTCTTTTAATTGATGCTGACCCGCAGGCAAATGCTACATCTGGCTTGGGTTTTGACCCTCGAAATATTACCAACGGAATTTACGAATGTTTAATTAATGAAGTTGAACCAAAAGATATTATTCTTACATCTTCTTCCCCCAACTTAGACCTAATTCCTGCTCATATAGATTTAGTTGGTGCGGAAATTGAAATGATAAACTTACCCAACCGTGAAAGAATGATGAGGATGGCAATTGATCAGGTAAGAGGTAACTATGATTATATTATTATAGATTGTTCTCCATCATTAGGTTTAATTACAATTAATGCTTTAACTGCTGCCGACTCTGTTATTGTTCCTGTTCAATGCGAATATTTTGCATTAGAAGGTTTGGGTAAATTATTAAATACTATTAAAATTGTTCAAACTAGACTAAATAATGACTTAGCCATTGAAGGAATCTTGTTAACGATGTATGACACACGTTTAAGACTATCAAATCAGGTTGTTGATGAAGTTAAGACACATTTTCAGGATTTAGTATTCGATACCATTATTCAAAGAAACACTAAATTGGGAGAAGCACCATCACACGGTGAGTCAATTATTATGCATGATGCCAGCTCACGAGGAGCTGTAAACTACTTGAACTTAGCGAGAGAAGTACTTCAAAAGAACAATGCCACTCAAATGAATCAAGAAGATAAAATAATTGATTTAAATAAAGATATCAATTTAGGAACAGAAGAAGAAATAAACGTTAAAAATGGCTAAAAAACAAGCATTAGGAAGAGGTTTAGGCGCTTTATTGTCGGATTCTAAAACTGATGTTACTTCAAATCTAGGCATCGACGAAACCAATACTAAAGCTGTTGGAAATATCGCTAACCTCAAAGTTTCACAAATAGAAGTTAACCCTTTTAACCCTAGAGTTGAATTTGAAAAAGAGGGTTTAGCCGAACTTGCTTCATCAATTAGGGAGTTGGGATTAATTCAACCTTTAACGGTAAGAAAACTTGGAAATGATAAATTCCAAATAATATCAGGAGAAAGACGCTATCGAGCAGCTCAAGCAGCTGGATTGAATGAAGTCCCAGCTTACATTAGAATAGCAAATGACCAAGCTATGCTAGAAATGGCACTGGTTGAAAATATTCAGCGAAGGGATTTAAATCCTCTTGAAATCGCATTTTCATACAAAAGACTTGTGGATGAATGCGGATTAACGCAGGAAGAGCTTGCAGATCGAGTTGGAAAAAAGCGTTCATCTACCGCGAACTACTTAAGACTATTAAATCTCCCAGCTGAAATTCAAAATGCTCTCAAAGACAAATCTATATCTTTTGGACATGCTCGTACATTAATTGCACTTGACGATGAGGATGTACAAAATTATATTTTTGACCTTATTGTTAAGGGAAAACTTTCGGTAAGAAAAGTTGAAGAGCTTGTAAAAGAGACAAAAGAAGCTCAAAAAAAGGGTGTTTTAAATTCGAAAAGCAAGACTAAAACGACTGAACCACTCTCGTTTACTCAGCAAAAATACAAAGATGATCTTATTTCTCTTTTAACATCAAAGGTAAAAGTGAAATTGGGCAATAATGGTAGTGGTAACCTTGTTATACCGTTTAAGTCTGAAAAAGACCTAGAAAGAATAATGCAAATTATTGATGCGTAATATTTTATTTCTGTTTCTACTGACGATTACTTCTGTTTCTTTTGCTCAAGGAAGCCATAAAACCGATAGCCTTAATCAAGGCCAAGACAGCTTGATTATGCCAAAAAAAGAACGGTATAATTTAAATCCTATGGCATCCTCTCTTTTAAGTACTTTTATACCAGGAGCAGGGCAAATATATAATCGTAAATACTGGAAAGCACCTTTAGTTTGGGGAGGAGGTATTGCGTTGTATTTAACATATGATCACTATAATAGAAGGCATCATTTTTACCATCAAATTTTAATATATAAAGACAGAGGAGGAGCTAGTTCTTATATTATTCCATATGCAGAAAAATACGGAAGCGAATTCACAGAATTATCAGCAACTGCAATCTCAGAATTAGATCAAGCTAATATTCAAGCAAGAAACGACGCTGCCAAAAATCAAAAGCAACAGCTAATTATAGGCGCTTCCCTTTTCTATTTACTTCAAATAGTGGATGCAACTGTAGATGCGCATTTTCAAAATTTCGATGTTTCTGATGATATTTCTTTAAACATTTCTCCTGCAACTTTTCAATACTTACCTTATGCTCATGGGATAAGTTTTAAGTTAAGTTTTTAAATAATGAACAATATTCTTCTCTTTTTAATAGTTCCTGTTATTGGATTTTCACAAACTAAATACTTAATTGAAATTCCAATTAGAGACCATATAAAAGACAGTTCATATTTTATGACTTATGAATCGCTTGATTCGGTTGATTTCTTAGGCTATTTGAACTTCGAACTACCTGAGACCAAGTTTAAAAAATATTCAGACTCAACTATTATTTGTTTTACCGATAGCTTTAAAATAAAAATAGAGGAAGTAAAAGTAGACACCAATATTTATAAGTACAAATTTGATGAATCGATAAACCAAGATCAAATTAATGGGCGAAAGATTTATGGAACTGATTGGAGTCAACCAAAAACGAGAGTCTCAGACTTATCGATTGAATGGCAAGGAGAACCTGTAAGAATTCCTGACTCACTGTTTTTGGATCTTTACAATCCATTTATAATGAAAAGTATGAAGTTCGCATCTGTTCATACAGATAAATTAAATAGGCTTTTCTTGACTCTTTCTGGAAGTGATGGTGCAGGTGGATACGACGTTATTTTCATTATTCATAATGGCGTTTTTTTTAAAAGATTTATTGCAGGACCGCCATAAAAAAAATCAACTAGTCTGTTCTATTCTTCTTAAAACTCTTTCCTAATCCTAAACTCCTTAGGGTAATAGTTATTTAAACGATTGCCTACTTTTTTTACCCAGCCTAGTGGTTGATTTTTATAAGTAACCAGCCCCCATGTTTTAATATCAGGAACCTCTAATAAATCCTTCTTTTGTAAAAACTTAATTACCTCATCATGAGGTAATTCAATCGTTTCAAATTCATCTGAATTTAGCTCATTTGATAAAGCTAGTTCATGGGAATACTTCAATTTACCTTTAATATCTTGCCCGATTTCAACTCCTATTTTCATCGGCTTTAAGTCCCATAAGACACATTTTAAAATATCCTCAAATACTTCAGGAAAGTTGTGAATCTTTTCATTAATGATATAGTTTTTATTAGAATTATATAGAATTGAAGATGAGCTTCCCTCCCATTCGTCGAGTCTCATTTTCCTTATCCTTTTTGGAACTTTCAGTTTTCCTCTTCCTCCATAGACTTTCATTGCCGAAATAAAGAATCCTTCACCTTTTGTAATTCCAGGCAAAAAATGGTATCCTTTCAAATCATCTTCAATTATCTCAATAATCCCCTCAGATTTCGGATAATCAAACTCTAAATTTTCAACTTCATAATTATCTTGAAGCCATTCTAAGTTTTCTCGGTTTTCTTTATCGTTAAATGTACAAGTACTATATATTAGAATGCCACCATCAGTTATGGTTGGTAAAATTTCAGCGAGAATTCTTTTTTGACGAGTGCAACATAAGTCAACATTTCTTTCACTCCACTCCTTTATAACATTTCGATCTTTTCTAAACATTCCTTCTCCACTGCAAGGCGCATCAACAACAGCCACGTCAAAAAAACCTAAAAACTCTTTAAAATCAGCAGGGTCATTATTGGTAACAATTGTATTACTACTTCCCCACTTATCTAGATTCTCTTTTAAAATCCATGAGCGTGATCTAATCACCTCATTTGCAACCAACAGCCCATCTTTAGGCAAGTATGAATTAATTAAAGTAGACTTTCCTCCCGGCGCTCCACATAAATCTAAAACTACCTTCCCCGATAAATCTAATTCATTAAGTATTTCACCTAAAAACATACTACTTGCTTCTTGAGAATAATAAGTCCCTGCGTGAAATAAAGGATCAGCAACAAACTCTGGACGCTCCTTTAAGTACTTTCCATTATCACCCCATTTTACATCTTGTTCATCATTAAACAAAGTGTTATTTTTAAATGGATTTTTTCTAATAGAAATTACAGGATCAGATCCTAATCCTTTTATTAACTTTTCCTTTGTTTCCTCAGAAAAAGGAATACTTTGAATAAACTCTTTTGGTAAAATCAATTTCTTATCGCTTTTATCCTTTTATGTATAGGAGGATGTGAATAATTAAAAAACACGTAAGCAGGGTGAGGGTTTAAATTAGATAAACTTTCAACGGAAAGCTTTTTGAGCGCATCAATTAATTTTTCACCATCATATGTATCTCTAGCATAAGCATCGGCTTGATACTCCATTTTGCGTGACATTATATTTTGCAACATACTAATTAATACACTAATTGGTGAAAAAAGAATAAAAAACGCAATCAATCCAGTATAAAACTTAGGTTTATCTAAAGGTAATTCAGGTTGATCTATACCTAAACCTGTAGATAATTCAGGTTGATTAATTGCAAACCCTAACAAAAACATCATTCCAAACATCTGGACAATTCCAAAAAATAAATTGAACATGGTATGCTTCTTTTTATAATGTCCTATTTCATGAGCCAAAACAGCTGTAATTTCCTCTTTGGACTGACCATCTATTAGTGTATCATACAATACAATTGTTTTTTTGGGTCCCATTCCACTAAAAAAAGCATTTGCTTTTTTAGTTCGCTTACTACCATCCATTTGAAACAAGTTTGAAATTTTGTAACCAACTTTTTCACAATAATCGAAAATATTCTTTTTCAAATCATCTTCTTCAAGTGGAGATAATTTATTGAAAATTGGCAGAATTAATGAAGTATAAAATGTATTTACAAAAATCATTACTATGACCATTACAGCCCAAAAAACTAACCAAAAAACAGTTTCAATTTCTTCAATTAAAAAACCAAACAAACAAAGTAAGCCTCCACCAATTAATCCTCCAAGGATTAATCCTTTAACCTTGTCCATCACAAATAATTTCTTAGTAGAGTTGTTAAAATCAAATTTCTCTTCTATTACAAAAGTTGAATAGTAACTAAATGGAATAGATATTAATTGATTTGCACCCATAAGAATGCCAAAGAATAAAAGAGCCTGTATTGTCTCATTATCGGAAAATTTAATTACCTCACTGTTTACAAAATCGAAACCACCCTCGGTAATCATGATAATCATTATTGCCGTAGAAATAACTTTACTTATCGCACCAAATTTAAAATTGGCCTGAGAATACTCAATAGCTCTTTTCACTTGAGCTTGGGAAAATATTCCCAGAACTTCTTTTGGCCAAGGTTTAAGAATATTTTTTTGATTCAAAACACTTAAAGTTAATTCTAAAAGCAAGCTACCTACTAAAACAACGATCAATAAAACTTCCATTAATTATAAATTTTTATTAAAGTTAAAACTGAGTTTTTAGTAATAGTCATTCAGAGTATCCTAGTTGTTAACAAAAGTGAATAATTAATAACAACGCATCTATCAATGATGCCTTATAAAATAGTATTTTTGATAGCTCTACATAGAGCCTTTCAATACTCATAAATTGAAGAAATTAATTTTAAAAATACTCGTTTTCGTAAGCTTCTTTCCTGCCCTATCGCAGATATCTGCGGACTTTAATGTAAATTTAGCGGTTGGCTGCTCTCCTCTAGTAGTAAACTTTATGGACATCTCAAATGGAGGGGATTCCTGGACTTGGGATTTTGGAAATGGCGTAACGAGTAATCAGCAAAACCCAACATATATTTATTCTCAACCTGGCTTTTATTCCGTTTCATTAATAATAAGAGATTTTTCAAATAATTCCGATACAATAATCAAAGAAGCGCTTATTCGAGTAAATGCTTCTCCAATAGCAGACTTCAAGGTAGATGATAGTACTGGTTGCTCGCCTCATTTGGCACAGTTCACTGATTTATCAATACCAGTATCTGGTACAATTTCCGATTGGTATTGGTCTTTTGAAAATGGAGATTTTTCAGAAGAACAACACCCAACAACGTCCTATACAGAAATAAAAAACTTTGGTGTTTTTCTAAAAATAAAAGATGTAAACGGGTGTGAGGCATCTACTTATAAGTCTGATTTGATAAAACTAGATGGTCCTGAAGCTAAATTTGAATATGACTCTGTGGTATGTGGACTACCTGCAGAGGTAACTTTTTTAAATCAATCCATTGGAAATGATTTAGAATACTATTGGGATTTTGGAGACGGTTCGTCATCAACAGGTGATGTTCCCGGAAAACACATATACAATGCTTTCGACAGCACAGAAGTAAAATTAATAATCACCGAGAAAAATACGGGTTGTTCAGATACCTTAGCAAAAAGCTTGGTTGTTGGAGATTATAAAGCAAAATTTGATTGGGATATAATTTGTGGTAATGATTCTTTTTTAATTGAAGTTAAAAATACAACTAGCGTATATAGTTCTCTCGAATGGAGTTTTGGAAATGAATCTACTTTGTTCACGCAAAATGCATCACACCAATTTAATTCTCCCGGGCCACATGAAATTAAGCTACTTGCTACAGTTGACCCTTCATGCTGGGACACAACTACGATATCTTATAATCTACCACAAACTCAGTTTACTTATACATCTCCAATATGTAGCGATCCTTTTGAAGTTACATTTAATAATCTGTCCAAAGGTGAACAACTCTCATACTATTGGGAATTTGGTGATTCGACTTTTGGAACAGAAATTAATCCTATCAACGTCTATGATTTTCCTCCTGAACGGTATAGGACACGTTTATTCTCTGAAGATAAGTTTGGCTGCGTAGATTCTTTTTTAAAAGATGTTTTTGTCCCTTTCCCTATCGCCCGATTTTATGAATTAGATAGTATTTATACCGGATGTGCTCCTTTAAACTTAAATTTTGCCGATACTAGTTATACACTTAACTCTGAAATCTATTCTGTTCTTTGGGATTTTGGAGATCCAATCTCTGGAAATGAAAATTCAAGCACCGAAAAAAATCCACAACACACTTATAGCGTGCCAGGAAACTATGATATTACCTATACAATTTACACCAACGATGGATGTGCGGACACTGCAGTTTTTGAAGAAGTCGTAAAAGTAGGTGAAAAACCAGATACTGCGTATTTCGAACAATTTAATAATTCAATTTGTTATGGAGAAACCATCAGTTTTATTCAAACAGAAAACTATCTTTCCCCCGGTATTGAAAGTAATTACTTTTGTTGGGCATTTGAAGAGGACACTACTCCTTTATTAAAACATCCCGAATCTCCTCCGAATGAGTGTCCGAAAACTACCCAAAACACTAACTTAAACAACCCTTTCATCAACTTTTCTAATCCTACGCACATTTATAATGAATTCACTAATATTCCAATCTTTGGAAATCAATCCTCCTCCTCTGGAGAAATATTAGCAAGTGTAGGCGCACTAAGTACCCATCTAATTATTGGTTATAATAATTGTTTTACTGAGGTAATAAATCCAACATTTGTTGATACTACAATTGCTATTAATGGTTATGTTATTCCAAACTCATTCGATTTTTTTGCAGATACTTCTATTATTATAGGTTTTTATCAAGCCTCTATGAATTACGATTCTCTTGCTTATAGTTATGTTTATAGTAACTCTGCAAATGATACGCTTTTCGATATTAAAAAAACTGATACTCTTTTTCAAGAATTAAAAGAAGGAAGCAAATATTTTGTAAAAACCAAAGTTATCAATACTTTTTCCGGTTGTGAAAATGAAATTATTGATGTTTTCTCTGTGGATTCTTTAAGATTAGATTTTACTTTACCAAATGGCGTTTGTAAAAACACGGAAGTGATTTTTAAAGACACTTCTTTTTCAAAATTAGGAACATTATCTAGTAGAGAATGGTTGGTTAACGATGAAAAGGTTGGAGGAAGTTATTATATCGATTCATTTGTTTATGTTTTCAAAGACACTGGTGACTTCAAAGTTACATTGCGACTTAAGCATAGGGTTTTATTCACGAAATATGGTCAAAATGAGTATGGATATTATGAAAATGAAATTTCAAAATTTATTAGAATTGAGGGAACAATCGCGCAAGGTTTTTCAGACACTTTGAATACTTGTGCAGGAGAACCAATCTTTTTTATTGAAAACTCTAATTCAACAAACAAAATCGACAAATTCTACTGGGATTTTGGAGATAGTTCAAACATTAGCTCTGCACAAAATATAAATCACACATACTTTAATGCAGGTTCCTTCTACCCAAAATTAAACGTACTTGACACATATGGATGCCTAGATTCTCTCATTTTACCCCCAATTATAATTAACAAACCTATTGCCAACTTTGAAGTTTCTGACACCCTAATTTGCAAGGGAGAAAACATAATAATTAAACACAATTCGATTGGTGGAGCTTTACAATTTACTTGGACAGTTGATTCTCTTATCCAAGAATTACCTGTTATTGATCAAAAATTTAACTCATCCGGATTTTTTGATATTAAACTCCATGTTAAGGATAATTTAGGTTGCCAAGACTCATTAATCAAAATAAATATAATTGAGGTATCTGATTATCCTGTACCAGCTTTCGCAGCTGATCAGAAATACATACAATGTCCACCTTTAACAACAAACTTTGGAGATAGTTCTAAAACACCTGTTATTGGTTGGAATTGGAATTTTGGAGATGGAAAATCGAGTACAAATCAGAATCCAGTTCATATTTATACTCAACCTGGATTATATGATGTCTCTCTTGATGTAGTAAACTACGCAGGATGCCATGAATCACTAATCAAAAAAGAATATATTGAGATTGATGGGCCAAGAGGAACTGTAACATTTAACCCTGATACAATATGTCTTCCTGATTCAGTAGTTTTCAATTTAGATTTTGAAAAAACAGTTTACTTTGTAATAGGTTATGATGACGAATCTAACGTTAGTTACAGCTATTTAGACAATCCAGATACAACAATACATTTTTATAAAAATGGTGGCTCATTCCAACCAAAAGTAGAACTAATTGATTCAACTGGATGTCTTTTTAATGTAGCAGAGTTACCAAAAATAAAAGCCGATAGCATTGATGCCCAATTCAAAACTAAGTCAAATATAATTTGTGATGTTCTAAACATACCGTTTACAAATATCTCAAGGTATACCTTCGATTCTCAGTTTACATGGATTTTTGGAGATGGAAATTTTTCAAACATTAAATCCCCAAATCACTCCTATGAAAAAGATAGTACTTTCGATGTAACACTTTTACAAAAAAGTCCATTAGGATGCCTTGATTCAATAACAAAAACCATTAAAGTTTTCAACGCCCCTTTACCCGACCTCTCTTTAAAAAATGACAACTTTTGCATACCTTCTAAAACAACAATTAAATTAAATATTGGAAATGGAAACTTTCAAGCCGATAGTATATTCTTAAAATTAAACGATTATTCGAAAATTGAAGGTGATTCAATGTTGACTACATTTTACGAAAGTGGAAATCAGCAAATAGGTTACGCTATTTTTTATGGTAGTGGAAATTGCATTATTGATACTATTATTAATAAAAGCTATTACAAATGGCCAATAGCAGAGTTTACTTTTAAACCATACAATAACTCATTAGATGAGCCAGTTGTTTTATTCAAGGATGAATCAAAAAATACAACTATTTGGAAATGGGATTTTGATGATGGAGGCTTAAGTAACGATTCTAATCCTGGACATCTTTTCAACGTAGAAAACATATTCAATGTCTCATTAATTGCCTCTAATAAAGGAGGTTGTTTTGACACTATTTATCATGAAGTTTCTATTTCTCCATACGACTTCGTTAAACTACCAAGTGCCTTTTCGCCCAATGGAGACGGTCAAAATGAGACGTTTAAAATTTTAAATGCTGGGGAAATAGAAATTTTAGAATTCAAAATATTTAACCGGTGGGGGAATATTGTTTTTGAAACAATAGATGCAGAAGATTCATGGGACGGTAATCGCAAGGGAGAAAAACAAAACACGGGAACATATATCTACTATATAAAATATAATAGCAGTTCAAATCAACTAAAAGAAATCAAAGGTAATTTTACTTTATTGAGGTAATGAAAGTTAATGTTTTCATATTACTATGTTTTACAAAAGTATTATCGTTTGCTCAAGATATTCACTTTTCTCAATTCAATGATCTTCCTCTTACTTTGAATCCAGCATTATCAGGGAATATGGATGGAACTGTAAGGACAGGAACTATTTATAGAAACCAATGGAATAGTGTAAGCGTGCCTTTTGAAAGTTATGGTCTTTATGCTGATTTTAAATCAGTACCCAAATTTTTAAAAAATGAATATATTGGATTAGGAATACAAATCTTAAACGATAATTCAGGCAGTGGAGGACTTAATGAAAATGTTTTAAGTCTATGTGGAAGTTTTCACCATTTCTTATCTGATAAACAAAATCAATTAATTACTGCGGGCTTATCTTTTGGAGCTTTTCAGAAAAGTATTGATCTATCTAAATTGAACTTTCAAAATCAATTCCAATTTGAAACAGCCAATTTTGGAAATATCTCTAGTGATGAAGTCTTTGAAAATAATTCTCTTGCTAAGTTAGATTTAGGATTGGGAGCAGCATGGACTTATTTTAGTGAATATGGTTACCAAATAGTTACTGGCATAAGTTTGATGCATTTAAACAAACCTAACACTAGCTTTTATGGCAATAATGACCCCTTAGCCAGAAAAATAAATATTCATGCTTCGGGAATTTACCCTATTAATGATCGTGTAGACATAGACCCTTCTTTACTAATTTCAAAACAAAATAACAACATTAATACAGTTATTGGAGCTGATTTAATTTATAATTTAGGGAGAAAAACAATTGAAAAAATTGATTTAAAACTAGGGCTTTTTGCAAGGTTTGGTGACTCCTTTAATTTTACAATAGGTATGAATCACGACAACTGGAGTATTGATGCAGGATATGATTTAAATGTATCATCTCTTGCTCCTGCTAGCCAGTCAAGAGGCGCTTTTGAAATTTCAATATCTTTTGTAAATAGAATGTTCAATGGATCTAAAAATATGCGATATATAATCCCAGGTAATCGACTACTATGATTAAAAAGTATTCCATATTAGTTTTATTTTTTATTGTTAGTTTCTCAATTACGGCGCAATATAAGAGTACAAAACTTAAAATGGCTGAAGGTTTAGCTCAAGAAGGTAAATATTTTGCGGCATTAAACATTTATGAAGACATCGCTAAAAACCAAGGCGAAATCATGGATATTTACTTTAAAATAGCTCAGCTTCATGAACAACTTTATAATTATACTAAAGCTTCTAAATGGTATTATAAACTATTTGAAATTCAATCAGGTGAATACCCTAAATCAGAATATAAGTTCGCTGAACTTCAAATGATATTAGGTAATTACAAAATTGCTCAAGAGTACTTTATTAGTTTTGGTAGAACGTATAAAGGATATGATAAATACATTTACACCAAACTTTGTAAGCAGTACATAAAAAGCTGCAAAATATCCATAGGGTCGCAACCTAATGCCGAAATATCCGTGAAAAGAATTCCTAAATTTATTAATTCCACCTTTAACGACTTGTCTCCGTTTGCTTACAATGGTAAACTCTATTATTCATCTATTCCTTCAGACTCAGCTATAACTTACAAAGGCGATTTAGACTCTGCTCCAACATTCCAAATATTTATGGCAAATCAAATTAAAGATGAAAAATTTGATTCAGCAATATTATTTATACCTGAAATAATCAATAAACCATACAGCCATACTTCCAACGGATCCTTTGGACCTGAAGGTGAAAAATTCTTTTTTACCCGTTGTAAAAAAAATATAAATGGGAAAAATATATGCAAAATTTATTGTTCTATTAAAAATGATACGTCTTGGAATAAACCAATACAATTAAATTCAGAGATTAATGATAAAAATAATGACTTTTCAAGTACTCATCCTGTCATAATGACCTACAAAAAAAGAGGTCAAAAAAGTGAACTTATTACTAAAATAATTTTCTCTAGTACAATGCCAGGAGGCCTAGGAGGTTATGATATCTGGATGGCAAGTATAAATAATGATTTAGAGGTTGGTACCCCGGAAAACATGGGCAAAAAAGTAAATTCATCATTCAACGAGCTTACACCATACTATTCTAAAACTGAAAAAAACCTCTATTTCTCTTCAAATGGACATGGTGGTTTTGGAGGTTTAGATATATTTAAAGCCTCAATTAAGAATGGAAAAGCAAAAAAAATAAAGCCGCTCGATAATCCGATAAATAGTTCATGGGATGATTGGTACTATAATCAAATGAATTTAGAGACCGCTTTTATAGTTTCCAACCGAAAAGGTGCTCAAACTTATCACGATAGCATACGTCTTGATGATATCTTTATAATTAAAAAAGAAGCTAAAAAACACCTCTCACTTTATGCGTTTGGAAACGATTCAAGTTCCACGTTACTATCAAGTGCAGTATTTAAAATAAAATTTGCTAACGATAATATATCAGAAATCAAACAAGTTGAAACTGGAAAAGTGTTTCAAATAATACCAAACAAGACTTATGAAATCATAGCTCAAAAAAACGGCTATTTTAATGAAAGCACTTTATTTTCGATGCCGTACAACACTAAATCTGATACTGTAAAATGGAATTTTAAACTAATTAAAATAGACACTTTAAACGGCGTTATCATTGACAATTTGTATTTTGACAATGATTCTTATGAATTAAAACCAGAATCGAAACAAGCCCTAAATAAACTTTATAAACTTTTAATAATAAATCCTTCCCTAAGAATCCAAATTGCAGGACATACAAATAATAAAGGTTCAGATGCTTACAATATGGTACTTTCCCAAAAAAGAGCTCAATCTGTTGTAAATTATTTAGTAAATAAAGGAATTAGTTTGGATGTTATTTCAGCTAAAGGTTATGGGAAATCTAGACCTATTTCAGAAAATAAAAATATTGAGTTAAACCGAAGAATTGTGCTCAAAGTCATCAATGAAAATAACCTTGAAAATTTAACACCTAAAAAATAGGGATGAAAAATATAATCAGTTTAATATTAACGCTTTTATTTATATCTAGCTATGGAAACTGGACGGAGGTTTCTACACCAACGAACGAAAATTTAAATAAACTAGAGATAATTAATGGGACTGCTTTTTGCGTAGGAAACAACGGAACCCTTCTTAAAAGCGTGGATGAGGGTGATTCTTGGACTGAAATATTTACATCTGCAACTGGTGATATAAATTCAATTTTATTTTTAAATCAATTAACTGGTTTTTTCACTACAAGTAATGGTAAAGTCTATAAAACAACAAATGGAGGTATCGACTGGTCTTACTCAAACTTACAATCTAAAGGGATTAACGGTTTAGATTTTAAAAAGAATTTAACCACTGGAATTGCAGTTGGAGACAACGGCAGTGTTTTTAGAACAATTGATGGTGGCAACAATTGGAGTGAAATTAATAGTTCGTCAGTTTATAGAATGAACGGAATTACTTTTATTAACGATTCATTAGCTGTTTGTATTGGGGCATTAAGCTCCTATGGCTTCAGTACTAATTCAGGAGAATCGTGGACTTACACTACTTTGTCAAATTCTTCTGAGAGCTTCAATTCAATAGCAAGATTAAATGATAGTACTGCTGTTATAGTTGGAACGAACGGATCCTTCTGTCAATTCTCAGAATCTAATTTAAAGATTGGAATGATAACAAAGATTGACCTTGAAGGAGACAAACTTAGAGATGTGGAAGTCACAGTAAAAGAAAGCTCCAAAGTTAGGGTTATTACAGTTGGCTATGGGAGCTCTATTAACTTTGATACATATGGATGGGAAACTGCAGATTTAGATTCGATAAACGACCTTAATGGAATCCATTTTTACAATGATTCAATTGGATTAATATGCGGATTAAATGGTAAAATATATAAAACTAAATCTGTTGGGGCAACATCCATTAGCTCCTTACCTTCTTTAAAAACATTTGAAATTTATCCAAACCCCACAAGTAATTATATTAAAATTGATAATGAATTTATTGGACATGATTTAACTATGTATAACATGTTAGGTGAAATAATTTTTAAAAAACAGATAATTTCTACCGATTTTGATATTTCTTCACTTTCTAGTGGTAATTATTTTTTGCAATTAACCTCCAAAAATTCTATTTCTAAAAGTAGATTTATTAAAAAGTAATACTCTTAAAGGTGTTTAAAATAGCTTACCATCCTATTTATGTCTACCCTGTACCCGACAAGCATAGGTTTCCTATGGAGAAATATGAACTATTACCACTTCAATTAATTCATCAAGGAATTGTAAATGAAAAAAATTTTTTTGAACCATCTCTTGACAAAAAATATGACTTCTCAATTCATAACAAAGACTACTTAAATAGATTAATTAATTTAGAACTCACAAAAAAAGAAGAGAGAGCTTCTGGCTTTAAACTAAGTAAAAATTTAGTAGATAGGGAAATCTGCATAACAAATGGGACAATTGAAGTATCGGTTTCGGCTATGAAAGATGGAATTGGATTCAATATAGCAGGTGGTACTCATCACGCTTTCTCAAATCGTCCTGAAGGTTTTTGCTTGCTCAATGATCAAGCAATAGCTTCAATGCACCTACTTAATAAAGGTTTGGTAAAAAGAGTACTTATTGTAGACCTCGATGTTCATCAAGGTAATGGTACTGCGGAAATATTAGCAAATGAGTCAAGGGTATTTACATTTAGTATGCACGGTTTAAAAAACTATCCAACCAACAAACCAAAATCTGATTTAGATATTGCACTCGATGATAATATTAAAGATTCTGAATATCTTAAAAATTTAAGAAAATATCTTCCTCAAATAATTGAAAAACATAAACCTAATCTAATCTTTTACCAATCTGGAGTAGATGTTTTAAAAACAGATAAATTAGGCAGGTTGTCTCTATCATTGGCAGGTTGTAAAGAGAGAGATAATATCGTTTATGAAAATGCGAAAAGTAGAAACATAGCTGTAGTTACGACTATGGGAGGAGGCTACTCTGAAGATATAAAATATATTCTCGAAGCTCATTGCAACACTTTTAAGTCCGCAATAAAACACTTTAAATAAACAAAAACATTCAGAAAAAATATTAGATATTATTACCTGTAATCAAAAGCTTTCAAAAAATAAAAATCACACACCAGAGTAAATTCATTTAACTATGTCTTTTTACATAATTTAAATTATGTAAAAAGATTAAAAAGTTCACCAATTGGTAAACTTTTTAATCTTAGATCCTTTTAGGCTTTATTTCAAAAGATTAACTGTGCCTACTAATTCATGATCTTCAAGGGTAAATGGATCAGTAACAACTAATCTCCATACATAAACATCAATTTGAGCAATATCTCCGCTAGAAGGAGCCATCTCTGTTATTCTACCGTCCCAACCTTGATATGGGGTCTTACTCATCCAAATTAGTGTTCCCCATCTATTATAAACTCTAAACTCGTAATTGTCACCAAACTCTAAATTTCTACCTACAGGGAAGAATTTATCATTAAGACCATCATCATTTGGCGTAAATGCATTAGGTAGGTAAACTGAAAACTTATCTAAAATTGTTAAAGGCTTAGTAATTGAATCAATACAACCATTCGCATTAGTTACTTTTAGAGATACATTAATAATATCACCGTTTTGCGAATCAAAAATAACATTTGGATTTTCATCATTTGAAATTAAAGGAATTGCTACAGTCTCGGGAATTGATTGTGCAGGTTGATTAATATTTGAAAAATCCCATTCATAAGATACAACGTCATTTGAAGACTGATTATCAAATACAACAAGATTATTCTCTACATCTAAAACCGTTGGGCCCCATGTAAAATTGGCAGTTGGATTACCATAAGAACATACACCTCCCGTTATCGTTTTTTCACTCTCACAACCATTCGAATAAGTATTAATTAATGTTATATCATAACAGCCAACTGAAGAAAACAAGTTAGTGGCTACAGTCAAATCATTAGAAGTTTCCGAATTTCCAAAATCCCATGAACTTTGTGTTGGGATTTCTTCAGAATTATCAGTGAAAGTCACTTCAAAGGGGACACAACCTGTTCTTGGGGCAATATTAAAGTCAGTGTCAGGAATTGGCTCCACTTCAATTTTTATCTCAGCAGCAGCGACACATGGTTGCGTAACCACATAAACAATATTATAAGAACCACTGTCCAAAGGAGAGAAAATCCCGTCAGGAGTAATATTAAGACCTGTCCAACTACCTCCGGTAACCGAGCTTGTTAACTGAAATGGCGTCGAACCTTCGCAAACATTAGGTACATTATTTATAATTGGAATAGGCACACTCTGAACTAAGATTAAAATAGTATCCCAATCTCCGCATCTACCTGGAATTGTGTGTGTGATTTCATGAATTCCTGGTCCCGCTGTTGCAGGGTCGAAAATTCCAATTTTCGTATCAGTTATTCCTGTTCCTGACCAAGTCCCAGCTAAACCACCTACGGCTGTGAAAATTCTCATTGGTGGGGTTACAACACAAACAGAACCTACTGCTAAAATAGTTGCATCCTCTCTCGGTAAAACATGAACCCCCATAGTGTCCTTTGATACACAACCGCCATTGTCTGCAGTAAGGATTATTAAGTTATCTCCTAATTTATTTGCAGGATTAAAACCTCCTGTTGCATCTACGTCTCCAGACCATGATAATAAGGATGATCCTGGTAGAACAGTTTCTGATACCAAAATAGGAGAATCATCTTCACATAAAGTATCCTGAGGTAAAAACGATATTACTGGAACGGCTGTTATATTAAAAGTTAAGGTATCATATATAGGACAAGCTCCCGGAAATCCATACTCCATATTATATGTTCCATCAGCGGAAGTAGTTGTATTAAATGACCCTCCAACAACGTCTAAACCACCATTTGATGAATTAATCTCTCTCCATGTCCCTCCTGTTTCAGTAACAGTTAATGCTTCATCACCATGATCTTCGCAAAATTCAAAAATAGTATTGGTAATTGAAGGATCGGGAGTTCTATTTACAATTATATCAATAGTTTGAACATCACCGCAGTTTCCAGGAATTGTATAGGTAATAGTATGCGTTCCGTCTCCCGCAACAACTGGATCAAATTCCCCAGTATTCGAATCTACACCTATTCCACTAAATGTTCCACCGGCATCAACAATAGTTAAGACAACAGATGGATCAGTATCGCAATATGGACCAACCGGTGTTATTGTTGCATCTAATTGATTTGTTGTAGAAACCCAAATAGTATCTGCATTGCCACAAGGGTCAGCTTGAGTGTATATAAGCATTTCATTCGTAACTAATCCAAGCGCCGTCAAGTCAAGCTCAATATCAGTAACTATTTGACTAATTACACCTAAATTATTCCAAACCCCACCTATCTCATTTACTGTAAAAGTAGGATTAGGATCAAGAACACAATAAGACATTGAGTCAGATGGAATATTAATTGTACCATCCTTAAGTTCATTTATAGTAACGTCAAGCGTATCAATATCACCACACATTCCACTCATATAATAATACAATTCGAAAGTACCTGAGTGATTTGAAGCTATTATTGCTGGACCTCCTAACTCACTACCAGAAGTAGTATCGGCCTTAAACCAAATACCTCCTATATTATTAGTTGTAAGCGTAATCTGCGGTTCATCAGCACAAACAATTATATCGGTAGAATTAATGGTTGCATCTTTAATTGGAATAACTGTTACAACAACAGTATCAAGGTCACCACAAGGAGCAGGCAAATGATAAATCAATTCATAAGTTCCTGCACCGTAAATGACTGGATCAAATAAAGCTCCTCCCAATTCACTTCCCGGCATAGTATCATTAACAAACCAAGTACCTGTTAAATCTCCAGTTGTTAATACAATAGGAGCTTCATCAGCGCAAACAGTACTATCATGGGTTGCTATTGAAGCGTCTTTTACAGCATCAACATGAACTTGAACTGCATTAGTCGCTCCACATTGTCCTTCAATTTTATAAAAAACATCATGATCACCAGCTCCAACATTGCTTGGAGTGAATTTAGCTAAAGCATCAGCAGCACCAGACCAAATACCTGTATCACCAGAAGTTGGAGTCATTGTTAATGTTACCGCTGGATCGTTTGCACAATAAGGTCCAACTTGATCGATTTTCGGGTCAGGTCTTTCTTTAACTAAAATTTGAATTGTATCAGCATTTTGGCAGCCTAGACTGTCAACCCCATAAGCAATTTCATGAGTTCCAACGCCCAAAGAAACAGGGTCAAAGTTCATTAAATCACCAGGTAATAATAGCGTTGGTAATCCGTTATTAATTTGCCATGCCCCATTGACACTGATACCATCAATTGCGGGAATGGCTGTTAAATCGATAGCGATAGAATCATCACAAAGCGGTCCTTCTTCATTTAGAACAACAGTTGGGATTTTTTTCACCTCGATATACATAGAATCTTCACAAGAATTATCAACAGTAAACATAAGCTTATAAATACCATATTTGGTGTTTAAAGCTGTAGCATCAAAAATCGTATCCGATCCTGAATCATTTAAAATAGCTTCTACTCCCGGGGTATTCGGCACAGAGTCTATTGTCCATAATCCTACTCCACTACTTTTAACAACTGCTGTATCGAGTAAAAAAGTTTCTCCAACACAAATTGGTTGTGTATTACTAACTTCGGCTTCACAACCACATGTTCCAACTGTAAAAATCACAGTATCTTTTAAATCACAAATTTCAAAATGAACCTCATATGTTCCATCTGAAGGAGCATTAAAAACACCCGTAACTGTATTTATTGTACAACCAGCACATGCATTAGGACCTGTTGAAGCGACAGAATATGCGTTTTCGTAATTTGTAGTATTTTCGGCATCAGTTCCTTTACAATGCCATAAAGTCTCTAAGTTAACAGGTAGATCGCATTCCGTAAGCGCTCCAGGGTCTTGAATTTCTACCCAATCCATAGGTGGAATAAACATATTCCCTAATCCCCATCCAACTGTATTTGGTGTAATAATTTCGTCCCCATTATAGGAAGGTGTACCATCAGGATTTGATATAGCACCTACACTATTTCCGTACCCCCAACCATTGCAATCTTTAAAGGTACCTGTATAAATTTTACCATCTCCTCCTAACCTTAAAGCTCCTCCTTCATCTGAATCAAAATTTAAGGCTCCAGTATATGCGCCTGTACCAACATTTATATAGCCAATTTCAGACCCAGTACCACACTGATAACTTACATATAATCTATTCCCTGAGGGTGAAAACTCACAATCGTATGGATTACTATGATTTCCATTATCTGGAGAAACAGGCTGAGGATCAGAAAACTCTCCAGTAGAATTGTCAAAATCTAATAAAGTAACAGAGCCATCAGGGTCCCAAGTCCCATTACCATTATGATAAGTAGCACCTGCTTTTGTTCCGTCCCAACTAAATTGAAGAGAAGCCCTTTCATTTGATGTATTTCTTAATACTTCGAATTTACCTACTGACTCAATAGGAACTGCCTCAATGCCATTACATGTTAAAAGATATGAAAGGTATTTTTTAGAACCTCCATTTGTTGATTCATGTGTTGATATCCAAACATCGATGCCGTTACTATGAAAGGTAGCCGCGATTTGCTCAGTACATCTAAAATTTGCACCTGCAGCTGTTTGCAGTCGAGTAGGTCCAGAAACTGAATTTGAAACAACATTGTATATAAAATAATTAAATCCCCTAGTTGTACCATTAAGACCTAAAATTGCATCATCAGTGGTGAAAATATAATAGTTTTCATTGTCTAATGGATGGCGCGCTATAAAGACTCCTTGTACTGCAGACCCTGCATCACCAGTTACTGACTCCGAACCAGTCAGTAATCGACCTCCTGGCACAGTAATTTCAGCACCTGTTCCATCAAAAAGTTTTACGCCGTTAGTAAATATTACTAAATTCCCATCATTGTCACTTGCAGCAGCAGTTGATTCATAAACAGGAGCCCAAGCAGCAGGATTAATATTACTTGCAGAGGGGGATGCTGTACCATCTCCAAAATCGATTTTATTACCTTTCCCTACAAACCAATTAGTATGGGTTGGCCATTGCCATTCATTCCATGAGGCAGGGCAGGTTTGAGCAAAAGTATTTGATTGTAAAAGAGTCAAAAAGGCGACTGCAAATAGCAATAAATTTCTTTTAATTTGGCAAAAAGTCATAATAACCTCAATTTTTTGTTAATACACATTTAAAACAACTCAATACCACGAAAGTTACAAGCTAAAAAAACATTGAAACAATATGAATCCATCGGGTTTAGATAGAGTCTTTTAAGAAAAAATAAAACTACTAAAAGTAAATGAAACTTCAACACCGGAAATGTGGTTTAAATAAGTCATTTTCTCATTAATTAATGAATTATTTATTTTTTCTCTTTTTGTTTTTCTTGTGTGCTTTTCCTTCATTTTCAAACTCAAACTTAATTTGACCAAGAAGGTCATCGAGACTTTTTTCGTTAGATAAATCAAGTACCGTTTTATAGTCTTTTTTAGAAATATCTGCCACTGGAATTTTCTTTCCAAGAAATCGTTCAATTGACAACAATAAATCCACCTCACTTTTTGCTACAAACGACAAGGCATCACCTTTTTCTTTTCCCCTACCTGTTCTTCCAATTCTATGAACATAATTTTCTACCACATCAGGCAAATCATAATTCACAACCAACTGAATTCCCTGAACATCAACTCCCCTAGCAGAAACATCAGTTGCTATTAATAATCGGATTTCACCTTCTCTAAAATTCTTTAATGCTTGGTTTCGTTCTTTTTGATCTTTACCTCCATGAATAATTAAAGAATCTATCCCAACCCGATTCATAGCCTTTGCTACTCTTTCGGCTCGAACTTGAGTTCTCACAAAAACCATTATTTTTTTATCCTCATTTTCATTAATGATATTTTCTAAGAAAAACCTTTTGTCATCCATTTCTATTGAAGCAACAAAATGCCTAACATTTTTGGAAACAGGATCATTTGGCGAAATTTGGATTCTAATAGCATTATTCACTAAAGAATAGGCTAACTTTTTAATGTTTGCGTTAATAGTTGCAGAAAAAAATAAAGTCTGCCTTTTTTTAGGCAACCTTAATAAAACGTCTTGTATGTCTTTATAAAAACCTAAATCTAACATTCGATCAGCTTCATCCAATATCAAAGTATTTACTCGATGAAGACTTAGATAACCTTGAGAAATTAAATCAAACATTCTTCCTGGAGTAGTGATCAAAATGTCAACTCCTTTATTCAACTTTTCTATTTGCGGTTCTTGATCTACACCACCAGTAATAGCATATGACTTGACGGTTGTGTATTTTGCGACTTTAGTGAATACACTCTGAATTTGTTGAGCCAACTCACGGGTTGGAACCATTATCAAACACCTCACACCATCTTTTCTTCCTTTAATACTTGAAGTTTGTACTTTATGGACCATAGGAATTGCAAATGCAGCAGTTTTACCTGTACCTGTTTGCGCTATACCTAAAACATCTTCTCCTTTTAAAATAGATGGGATAGACTTGAATTGAATATCTGTTGGTTTTTTAAAACCTAAACCTTCTATTCCTCTTTTAACCTCATCGGTAATAGGATAATTGCTAAACTTCATGGCACAAAGATATGACTTTAATTATCTTACTATTAATCAAAACCTTCAAGGCAATTTATTCGTTAAATACTATTCAAAAAACAAAAATGAAAAAGGTATTCTTTCTATTAATAATGGTATTTGGATTTTTATCATTTAACATTGATAATTGGGAAAAAGTTAATTCAGAAGGAGATATAATTGTTTACAACACTAAAGTTGAAGGAGATAAATTTAAAAAATCTAAGGTTGAGACTACGATTAATTACGGATCAATTAATAAGGCTGAAAAAATTTTGAAAGACATATCAAATTATGCCAAATGGCAGCCCAAATGTGAGTCTTCAAAATCACTCAAGATTAAAGGAAATAAAATAACCCTTTATTTAACATTCGGGGCTCCTTGGCCAGTTAGCGATAGAGATTTAATTCTTGAATCAACTTTTATTAGAGAAAAAAACAAACTAATCGTCAAGAGCACTTGCAAACCTAAATTTCAGGAGAAAAATGATGCCTATGTAAGAATAACATATTCAGAAAGTTTTTGGGAAATAGAGCAAAAAGATGGTGAAGGTTTATTTTTAAGAAATACTAGTCATTCAAATCCTGGAGGAAATATTCCTGCTTGGTTGAGTTCAAGCGCAGTTGAGGACATACCTTTAGAATTAATGCAGAAATTTGTAAAATTACTCAAATAATTTTTTAAGGATTTAGAGCTTTTAAACGATTAAAATATATTATTATTAAATCGAAATTTAACAAGGCAATACATTTAATAAAAATCTCTGATAATTATTTAAATAGGGCTAACAAAGATTTAAAGTGAGCTTCTTTTTCAGGCTTATTTGCCTTTTCAAATGAATAGCAAACATTAGTAATCATCCTTTTTATAATAGCAATATTATTACAAGGCTTAAAATATTCCTCTTTTGGCTCGACGTCTATCTGTTTTAAAAATTCTAACACATCTTGCTTTCCAAAAACAACACCACCGCTAAATGTATTAACGTAAAATAAAATGCCCGGAGTAGCTAGAGCTTCTGGAGCGAAATTTGCTAAAAACTCATCTTCATATGCTAATATGAAATGGTGCGGTAAATTAACACCATATAAAGGAATATCAAGACCTTGTGCTATTATGGCGTAAAGTATACCAATAGATAAAGGACTTCCTTTTTTTGAATCAACTACACGATTAATAAAAGAATTTTTTGGGTTATGAAAATCTTCTTTATCTCCTTTATAATCGTGTAAATTAAAGATAATGTGATTCAGAACTTTAATCTTTTCAAAAGCTGTTAGCTCATCATTTAACTCAATCCAAACATCTTGTTTAATTTGATTTATTTTAGATCTTATTTTTTCCTCATCAATATTATGGTATTGATATTTTGATACGAGAATTGCACCATTTAATAAATTCTGACCACCGTTTTCTTTCCAATTTTTTAATTGCTGAAAAACATCATATGATTTAATTGAGTGTATTAAATTTTCAATTCTTTGCTGCACTAAAACCTCTTCAGCCAACTCCCAATTATTTTCAAGATGAGGAACCACATCTAAACCTAATTCAAGAAATTTCTCTTTAACGTGGTTAAATACTCCTTCATCAGGATCGTCTAACAACTGTATTAAAGCATTTAATTGACTATCGTTCATCATATCACTATTAACAAAGAAAGCTGATTTTTAGAAGTATCGGCTTTGAGCGCTTATGATATTATACACACTTTTCTGTGGAGAAGGTTACTCTAAAACTAAAATAAAAAGCAGTTAAAGTTTTATTAAACAATGGATTAAGCAGCTATTCCATCAATCGCATCATCAATATAGTAATCATCCAACTCAGGCTCAAAAGTAAAAGCGGGCTTCTCCTCGCTAAAAATAACTTCTGAAATTTGGTACTTTCTTAAGTACTTATTAAAAAACAAAGGAAGTGGACTTTCACCAACTGGCGTAAGTGCACGACAATCAATCAATCTTTTGACCAATTCAATTTGTAAAAAAGAATCATCTATTACAACAGCATTATTAGTTACTCTTAGGTTTCTTCCGTTTAATTTACAATTTACTACTGTGTTCATATCTTATCGTTTTTAGAGGTTACAATACAATAATACCACCACAAACCATAATCAGTTTACGGTTTGTGACGGAAATTAAATTTTTACTGTTATTTTTGTCATATGGATAAAGCCACTCGAGATAAGTTCATTGATTTTGTTGAGGATTATGTTCAAGATGAACGAAAAGAAAAGTTTAGAAAAATTCTAGAGGAAAGAACTAATTACGTTACTGTTGTAATCGAAGATCCTATAAGGTCTCAAAACGCCAGTGCAGTTATTAGAACGGCCGATTGTTTTGGAGTTCAAAACACACATATTATTGAAAACAAAAATACATACACAATCAATCCTCTAGTATTAAAAGGCGCTAATCAATGGGTAAATATTTTTAAATACAATAAGGAAAACGACAATACTCTAGCTTGTTTAAATAAATTAAAATCAGATGGATACCGTATAGTTGCAACTTCACCACATGCAAGGGATATTGATTTGGATGAACTTGATTTAAAGGCAGGTAAGATAGCTTTAGTTATGGGGAATGAAAAAGAAGGTATATCAGATTTAGTTAAACAACATGCAGACGAATTTGTTAAAATTCCTATGGTTGGATTCTCAGAAAGCTTTAATATTAGTGTTTCATCTGCAATTTGCTTAAACCATATCACAACGCAACTAAGAAAATCTGATATTAATTATCACTTATCAAGTGAAGAAAAGGAAGCTCTATTTGCCGATTGGTGTTTAAAATCAACGCAAATACCTCATAAAACAGAATACGAGTTTTATAGACGAAATCCAGCATTAGCTCACAAGAAATTTAATTCACATGAATAATTAAATTCACCCTCATCTAATTAATCCAAGTACATCTTTAGATAAATACCCAACCCATCTATTTGCAAATTGATATTGGGGTGTTAAAATCACTGTAGTAGGAAATAAAAGTTGATTATCTTGAGCACCTAGAACCCAAGACAAACTATGATTAGTACCATTACCAGAATAATCTCTGTTTAAAAATGAAATGGTTGAATCAGTCTCAGCATTTAACTTAACACAATAATAATGCTCGTTTAAGTTAGTAACTACTACTGAATCTTTAAAAGTATTTTGCTCTTGCATTAAGCAATATCTACACCAGTCTGTATGAATAAAAACCAGAATAGGCTTAGCCTCTTGTTGAGATAAATTGGGTAATTCGTCAAAGGTCACCCACTTTATATCTTGCGCTTCACCTGAAAGCGTTAGAAAAACACAAATTATAAGTATTAATTTATTCATTTCTTAAATGTATATCTAATTCCAAAATTCCCTCTTATCCCTTGATTAGGAGCAAACATATACGCTGGATCAAACCCTAAATCATTAGGATCTGCAGGATCAATACCCGGTGTATCCGAATTATTTAGTTTATCAAAAGGATCATGAGCACCCCAAATACTATTTACTGGCGGTGTGAAATTTAAAAGGTTTTTTATTGCGAAGTAAGCTTCCCAACCTTTTTTTAATGTCTTCGTTACTTGAATATTTTGAATACTCCAGTAGGGAGATTTAGGGTTTCTTGGGTCATCCTCTCCTAATAAAGGAAGTAACATCGGACCATATAAATTACCTGTATAATCAAACCTTAATTTTCGCTTCTTTAGTTTGTAAGAAACACCCCATGTAGCCGTAAATCTCTCAGATAGCATCTGACGTTGAGTAACGTCTTCTTCGGTAAATGAAACATCCATAACAGTTGTCCCAGCCAAAATATTAAATCCATTAGGCAATGACAAATCAGTATTTAAAGACAAACCCTGCGAAACAGAGAAACCATCAAGGTTATCATAAATTATTGCGTTAGGGTCGCTATCGTAATCAGGTAAAATTTGATTTGTAAAGTAAGTATAGAAGCCAGTAAAATCTAAACTTAAAAATGCATCATTTTTAAATAAAAACTTCTTGACGTAATTAACATTTCCGTTCCATGAGGTTTCTGGCTTTAACTCTTCTTTTACCACTAAATCACGAGTCCCTGTAAATGCAGCATGTTCCTCCGTGAATAAATTTACTACCCTAAATCCATTTCCTGTAGATAATCTTAGTGTGTTCTTTTTATTTTTTGACCTCCATTTATAATTAGCTCGAGGAGAAAAAACATTACCATGATTAGAATTATAATCATACCTCCCTCCTAACAATATGGTTGAAAGTTTCGAAAGTGAAATTTGATCTTGAACAAAAACTCCCGGTAAATGAATTTGATCTGGATCAACCGTGGCAATTGAATTATCATCGTAATAAGTGTAACGATAAGCTAATCCGGTAGTAAAGTCATGTTTTTTTATTTTTTTAAACCAAGTTAACTGACCAAACAAAACGCTTTGATTTGCAACATACCATGTATCACCGTAAACCGAATTTTGATCATGTCCATTAGCTGAAAAAGAAAAATTCACCTTTTCTTTTATAGGAAGTTCATAAACACCAAAAGCCTCCCATCTACTTGTATATATTGATTCTCCGTAAATTGAATCACCTCCTCTAAATTCAGGCGTCCAATCTAACTCTCCTCCCCAACGGTCTTCATACATATATCTACCTGCAATGGTGAATAAACGATTTTTTTTTCTATCAAAACTCCATTTATTAAAAATTGAAATACGATCTTGTAACGTCAAATCAGTAATTCCATCATCATTATTATCAATTTTATTACTATAACTATAATAGTTAATGCCCATTAGGCTGTGTGCCCTCTTACCAGCCTTTAACTTCACCCCAACATCAGAGTTTACCTCACCCCAAGAGGAACCAAAAACATCGAAACTAAATTGAGGTGCTTTTTTGGGTGATTTCGTAATAACGTTAATAATTCCTCCAACAGCTTCAGAACCATATAATGTTGAAGCAGGCCCTTTTACAACTTCAACTCTTTCTATTAAAGATTTAGGTATTCCCATTAAACCATAAACAGTTGACAAACCACTTACAATCGGCATTCCGTCAATCATAATCATTGTGTATGGTCCTTCCAATCCGTTAATATGAATATCTCCAGTATTACAAACATTACAGTTTAACTGTGGTCTAATACCATTAATATTTGCCATGGCCTCAAAAATTGATGGAGCTGGGTTTTTATCGAAAAACTCTTTACTGTAAACCTCAACGGGAACTGGACTTTCAGACTTACTTAAAGCCTTTAATGTTCCTGAAACAACTACCTCATCAATTTGATTATTGGATATTTTTAAAATTGGATTTATTACTAAACTATCTTTATCAGGTTTGATTGGTAAATTAAAACTCTCAAAACCTAAAATTTGAACTCTAAAATTATATTCCCCAAAAGGAACTGATTCTATATGGTACTTCCCTTTCTCATCAGTAAAAGCAGCATAACTAGTTCCTTCTAAAAACACACTAGCATAGGCCAAAGGACCGTCTTCACTTTTTACTACTCCTAAAAGAGTACTATTTTGACTTAAGACTAAACTAGAAAAAGATAACGCAAAAAAAAGAGACAATAACTTCATTAAAATAATCTTACTATTCAAATATAATATTTTTTAGTTTATTGCAAAAATATTTTTTAGACAAGTCTAAATATTTATTAAAAGAAATAAAAAATTATAAAGTTGTTGCGACATATATTGTATTTAATTATTCTTACAAAAAGTTTCTTAAATGGATAATTACGCCGTTAAAAAAATATACCCACTGGAATTTCCGTGGCAAACTCAAGATCCTTTCCTATTTTGTGTTTATCATGAAGATTTTTATCCAAAAGGCAACGATCAACTGGGTCCAAGCACATCACTTCAAGGAAGAAATATGGGAAATGATTTCACTATTAAAGATGGATTTAGAATGTACCATGGAAAGACTATTCCTGGATTCCCAGCTCATCCTCATCGTGGATTTGAAACCATAACTGTTGTTAGAAAAGGCTTAGTTGACCATGCTGATTCATCTGGAGGAGCAGGACGATATGGTAATGGAGATGTCCAATGGATGACTGCTGGTAAAGGATTACAACACTCAGAAATGTTTCCTTTATTAAATAAGGATGAAGATAATCCTTTTGAACTTTTTCAAATATGGATCAACCTTCCCAAGAAAAATAAGTTTGTAGAACCAACATTTAAAATGTTATGGAACGAAGATCAAGCCAAGGAGCAATTTATCGATGCTAACGGCATAAAAACTAACGTCGAAATCGTTGCTGGTAAAATAAATCAAGAAACCGCCTCTCCTGCCCCTAACTCATGGGCTGCTAACACTGGAAACAATGTATTGGTTTGGAATATTAAAATTGAAGCAAATGGCTTATTCCAAATCCCCAATAATGCAAAAGGTGTAAACCGAAACCTATACTTTTACAAAGGTGATAAAATAACGATTGAAGGAAACCAAATTGAGGTGAACAGAGGAATAGAACTTAACTCATCGATTAAAACAGTAATTAGAAACGGTCCTAAAGATGCAAGTTTATTATTACTTCAAGGAAAACCTATTAACGAATCTGTCGTTCAGCATGGCCCATTTGTTATGAATACTCATGAAGAAATTCAACAAGCAATGATAGACTATCAAAACACACATTTTGGCGGTTGGCCTTGGGATAGATCAGATAAACACCATGGCTCAACCAGAGGCAGATTTGCTAAACATGCTGACGGGAACATTGATGAAAAATAAAAACACCTTTAAATATCAAAAAAGCCAACTGTCTTAATTTTTGACTTTTTTGTTATTTAATAAATTAATTACGAATTCTGCCTCTTCTCAAATGCCTTCATTACATCAACAAGTACTTGAACACTTTCTAACTCTAACGCATTATACATCGACGCTCTAAATCCACCAACCGAACGGTGACCTTTTATCCCATTTATTCCCACATCAATCGACGCTTTAAGGAATTCTGCATTTAATGAATCATCTTTTAAAACAAAAGTTGGATTCATTACCGATCTATCTTCAAAAGCTGCTGTTCCTTTAAACAAGCTATTTCTATCTATTTCACTATAAAGAAGAGTCGACTTTTCGGCATTGCGCTTTTCCATTGCCTTTACCCCACCTAGTTCTTTTACCCATTCCATCGTTAACATGGCAGTATAAATACTAAAACATGGTGGAGTATTAAACATTGATTCTTTATCAATTTGATTTTGATAATCTAGCATACTAGCTATTGTTCTTCCCGATTTACCTAAAGCCTCTTTGTTAACAATAACCAAAGTAGCCCCTGCTGGCCCTAAATTCTTTTGGGCTCCAGCGTATATTAAATCATACCTTGAAATATCAATTTCTTGGGTCATAATGTCACTACTCATATCACAAACTAACCTTACTTTTGTTTTAGGTAGGTGTTTAAACTGCGTTCCAAAAATAGTATTGTTCGTTGTATAATGTAAAAAAGATGCCTCACTTGGAACAGTATACCCTTTTGGTATGTAACTAAAATTATTATCCTTACTCGACGCTATTTCATCAATTTCGCCTAACAACTTTGCCTCTTTAATTGCTTTAGAACTCCATGTACCCGTATTAATGTAAGCCGCTTTTCCGTCTAAAGGAAGTAAATTTAAAGCCGACATATAAAACTGCATCGAAGCGCCACCTTGTAAAAAAAGCACTGCATAACCTTCAGGAACATTTAACAACTCTTTCACAAGCGCCACAGATCTATTCATTACATCAACAAACTCCTTGCTTCGGTGGCTCATTTCTATAATTGATAAACCTGTATTTTTATAATTAACTACTGACTCTGCAGCTTTTTCCATTACTGATTTCGGTAATATACAAGGGCCCGCGCTAAAGTTATGTATTTTCATTTATTATAATTTTCCTTAAAGTTAAATTTTCTTACGCTGAAGACGGAGGGGTTTATGATTTTTTTACTTAAAAATGTGTTATTTATCCACAGCAAAATTGGAATATAATAATTCTCATAATATATTCAAAACAGCAATTAAATGATTAAATTAACAAAGACTTAATATTTTTAAATCTGGCTCCAGACACATATATGCTTATCGTCACCAATAGAGACTAGCATCTTTTTTGAAGGAATAGCAACTAAGTTATTAATAGAGTTTAAATGTCCTTTATGCTCTGGAAAACACAACCTTTGTTTAACTTCCATTGAGTTAGCATCCCAAATTTTAACAATCTTATCTCTGCTGCATGTGGCAAACTCATTTTCATTTAACCATTCAATTCCATAAATAGGCCAGTTGTGTGCTGGAATACTTAACACTGTTTTTGAGGTTTCTAAGCTTAAAGCAGTCAAATGCGCATTTTTATCTCCAATTAATAAGGCATTTTTGGAGGGTAAATATTCTAAGCTATAAATAGCGTATTTAACATTTGAAAAAAGATTAGCCTTGCCTAAATCAGACAATTCAATTTTAAAAATTTGCCCTTCTGAATTCCCAATAAAGACTAATTGATCAACTGCTTTAATAGCTCTTATTTTCCCATCAGAAATTTTGTAATTCTTAATAAGTTCAAACTTTTTGGTATTCCAAATAGAGACTGTTCCGTCCCCTGCTCCTACAAAAAGCAATTCTTCTCCCTCCAAATAGCAAGTACTAAAAATACCCGATTTGTGATAAGGAAAGAACTTCACCTCTTGCTTGGACTCCAAGTCGATTACATGGAAATTACCATTGAATAATCCTATAAATAAGTGCTGTTCATTGTTAAGTAATTGTAAGTTTAAAACTGCCGAATCTGTTTTAATACTAAACGGAGTGTTTTCATCTTGATCTAAATCCCAAGTGGCAACAATTTTATCGGCTCCACCTGTAAATAATAAATTATATTTTTCGGAAAAAACTACGGCATACAATGAACCACTATGTTTTATATATTTCTTTTTTAATTCGTACACTTTGTAAAAGTAATTAATCAAGTTTGCAATTAAGCAATTCGAATTGTTGGATTGAAGGCTAAGGAATTCATAATTGTAATATCTTCATTTTAATCAACCTCCAATGGTTTCATCAAATTCCTTTCTTATACTTGAAGCGTTCAAGTATTTAACATAAATTATTTGTTGAATTTCAAATATCTTTCATACTCACGTATCATAAGTTTATTGAATTTATCAGGAATATCAGTCTTAATATTCAAATTTTCTCCTGTAATAGGATGGCTAAATTTTAATTGAAAAGAACAAAGAAATAAACCTTTATGAAGCAGAGTATTTCCATTTTCACCGTATTCTTTATCTCCAATTATTGGTAAGCCTAAAGCAGCTGCGTGTCTTCTTAATTGATGAGTTCGACCAGTAATAGGCTTCATAAAAACCTTTGACACAAAACCATTATTCAAGCTCTCATTCTTTCTTTTAAGTGATATCTGAGAAATAGCACTCTTACCATCTATGGGTAAATCAATCGTCTTATTTCCCTTTAAATCTCCAGACAAAAGAGCGCAGTATGTTTTATCTATTTTTTTTTGTTCCAACATTCTTCCAAGCTTAATCCTAGCATCAATTGATTTAGCAATAATAACTAAACCGCTTGTTGGTCCATCTAACCTATGAACTGGTTTTGCCCATTTTAGTGGATTGTTCTCGCAATGCTTTAATTGACCTTGAATGGCGTTTTCTAATGTTCTGTAAAAATTACCCGATGTTACTAAACCAGCAGGTTTAAACACGACAGCTAAATAATCATCCTCATAAACCACGTCAATTTTCAATTTATAAGGAGAAGGAGCGTTCTCTTCTAAATCCCAAAGTTCAATTTCATCATTTTCTTTAACAAAATATGCTGATGATATTTCACAACCTTTAACTCTAATACCACCTTTATTTACAGCTTTCTTGACACTTTTATTAGAAGGGAGCTCTTTGAAAAGTCCACGACAATAAGTTTCAATTCTAACAGAACTTTGTAACGTTTGTACTTTATGAGATTTTAATTTAAACATATGAATATAAATACTATATCAAATATTAAAAACGGATATCTTTGAAGGCTAATGAAGGTAGTAAAAAACAACCGACCTTATTACGCCAAATGGTGGTTTTTCATCAGCTTAATTACCTTAGGTTGGATAACACCCATAACCAAACATTGGGATTTATTTTTGTTTGGTGATTCCGCTAAAGCTATTCCATTAACAACATACAGTCGCTCATTATTAAGATTTCATCAATTTGCATTCAGAATAAACGGTTATTATTACGTTAGTTCTTATTCACTCGAACAAGGAAGGGATGAGCGGAAAGATAGTATCACTATATTTTATGATAAAAATAACCCTGATGACCACATTACTTTCGATTTAAAAAAAATGTATTCTAATCAACATTTATTTTTCCCCGTAGGCCTTCAAATTGGATTAGGAGTATTTTTCTTACTTGTCAGGTTTAAGGAATTATAAATACAATACCTTAAATGTGGTATTCGATTTACTTCACTCGCGTCTCATTCTAAATTATCTTTACAATCTCAATAATAATGGTCGTTTTCAATACCAAATTAACCTTTTGTTTTGTCCTGTCTTTAATGATGGTTAAAGTGATATTCGCTGGGGGGATTAAGGGAACAATTACCAACACTCAACAAGAACCCGTTTATGAGTCTATCATTACCTTAAAAGAGAATGGTCTCAAAACTAAATCAAATGAAGCAGGATATTTTATTATTAATAATATTGAACCAGGTAACTACTTGGTTATCGTTACACATCCAGATTATTCCATATCAGAGCAAATTATATCTGTAATTGAAGAGCAAGTTCAAGAAATAAGAGTTGTTCTTCTTCCTAAAGCTCAAGATATTGGTCCTGTTTTAGTTACTGGAACAAAACTAATTGGAAGAGGTCCTGAGATAACAGAAGATCAAGTTAGGCACGGAAAAAATGTTCTTGTTATAAAACAAGAACCAGATAAAATGCCTTCCACCTCAATTGCCCGATCTTTACCTGCTCCCGTTCCAATCGTTGAATATGATGGAGCAGGATTGCAATTAGGCATCGGAGGAAGAGGATTAAACCCTAAAAGGACAGCCCATTACAATACCCGGCAAAACGGATATGAAATTAGTGCAGATGCGCTAGGATATCCCGAAACCTACTACACTCCACCAAGTGAAGCTATAGAAGAAATCAGTTTAATAAGAGGTGCTGCATCCCTACAATTTGGTCCTCAATTTGGAGGAATGATCAATTTTAAACTAAAAGATGGACCTGCACAACCTAATGATAAAATTGAACTTATATCCAGTAGTAAATATGGCAGCTTTAACCAATTTCACACTTTTAATAGTTTAGCTACCCAAAACAAAAAACTTAAAACTTATTCTTTTTATCAATACAAGGTTGGAGATGGATGGAGAGATAATACTAGCTACATATCTCATTCTGCTTACTCGGGAGTATCCTATCAGGCAAATAAAAAATTAAGTCTACGACTTCAACTCACTAAGCATTTTTATATTGCTCAACAAGCCGGAGGACTAACCGATAAACAATTTAAGGACAATCCACAGCAAAGCTTTCGTGAAAGAAATTGGTTTAATGTTGATTGGAATATAGTTGCTCTTATAGCTCATTATAAAATCGGAAAAGACTCATGGATTAATTCCAAAACATTTTATGTTAATTCTGCACGAAATTCAGTGGGATTTTTAGAAAACTCATCGAGAATTGACTTTTTAGGAAATAGATTACTTATTAAAGGTAATTTCGAAAATATCGGTAACGAAACTCGATGGGTAAGAAGATATATTATTAAAGAAAAAAATGCTGCTTTAATTAGTGGTATAAGACTTTACAAAGGATGGGCAGAAACTTCGCAATCTTTAGGCACTTCCAATTCTGATGCTAATTTTAAAAATAGTAATGTCCCAGAATATTCTCAGTATCAATTCCCAAGTGCTAACGCATCTGCTTTTATTGAGAATACATTCTTTTTAAGCAAAAGATTTTATATTACTCCAGGCTACCGGTATGAATATATTAGCACCAAAACAGACGGTTACTTTAATCAATATATAATAAACAATGCTAATGATACCTTGCTGGTAAACAACATAAAAAACAATTCAACAAATAATAGAGATATTCACTTATTAGGAACAGGAATTACTTATAAAGGAAAACAAAATGGAAAGTGGATTGCCAACATATCAAAGAATTTCCGATCAGTAAATTTTAGCGACATCAATATTGTTGTACCTAATTTTAGAATTGATTCAAATATTCAAGATGAACAAGGATTTACAGCAGATTTCAGTTATAATAAATCCTGGGGAAAAAAGGCTTATTTTAATTTAACAGGGTACATGCTTCATTATGCAAATAGAATTGGAGTTATTTGGCAAACTGATGAAACAACTTGGGATACTTATCAATATCGAACAAATGTTTCAGCTTCTCGAACTATTGGGTTCGAATTAACCAATTGGTTAAATCTTAGCAAGATAATCTCTCTAAACGATTCGATACATCAAATTAATCTAATGACTAATGCCACTCTTAACAATGCCAAATACACAGATAAAAACACTCCTGTTTATGGAAATTGGGTGGAGATGGTTCCAGCATTAACACTTAAATCATCATTAACCTATGAATATAAAAACTGGTTATTATCTGGACTAATTAACTTTCAAACACAGCAGTTTTCTGAAGCTACAAATGCAGAAGAAAGCACAAATGGATTATATGGTATAATTCCTCCTTTTTATGTAATTGACTCAAAGTTTGGCTATAATTTTAAAAAGGTATTAATACAGTTATCAATTAACAATCTCACAAATAACAACTACTTTACGCAGAGAGCTAATTCATATCCCGGTCCAGGTATTATCCCTTCTGAAGGAAGGACTTATTGGACCTCTTTAATTTTTAAATTATAATTATTAGATTTATTTTAAGTACAATTTAGCAGAATTGTAAGGTTCTTAATTTAACCCTTAATAAAATCTATTCGGATGTTTAGCTCTTAAATGTCAAACTTTTGAAAACAATCATATTTATTACATTCTGCATATTTAATTTCCATGCCAATTCTGGTCATTCAATTATCCCCGAACCAGTATCATTTATTACGCAAGAAAGAAGTCTTGAAATTAAAGGATCTATTATAAATAATGACACTGAAATTAAAGAGCTGGATCATGCAATTGATCAGTTTAAGAAATACAACAAAAGAATTGGATTTGCAGAAGACTATACAAAAAAAATTAATTTAACTTTTAAAATGATCAATCGACACAAAATAAGGAAGGGTATAAGCTAGAAGTAGACACAGCTGGAATTACAATTTCAGCTAGTGATTTTTGAGTTTTTTTTTGGGAGGGGGGATTTTATGGAATTCAAACTTTAAAACAACTTCTACCTGCTAAAGTAATCAGAGACTTATCTCTTCAGTTTTTTTATGTGAAGATACTCCAAGATTTGAATGGAGTGGTTAGATGTTAGTCGTCATTTCTTATCAGTTAAAGATGTAAAATCATATTTAGATAAAATGGCTGAATTTAAATTCAATAATTTCCACTGGCATTTAACAGAAGATGAAGGTTGTCGAATTGAAATTAAGTCACTTAATAAACTTTCAGTAGTTGACTCTTGGAGAGGTGAAAGATCTGGAAGACAAAATACTAATATTTGACAAGCTGTTTTAGATCCAATTATCGAGGTTTATAAAAATGACAAAAAATCATGGATAAAATAATAAAAAATGTTACCGGCACATACATTTACTACTCTATTAATAATGCACATCCAGTCTAATTTGGAATTAATATAATGAGCCTTTTGAAATTCCAAATGGGGATTTCAGCTGAAGAACACAATTCATTCTTA
>MDSY01145976.1_pt1 | contig 41194 bp, 29 predicted proteins | sample 811131 | NCBI WGS metagenome assembly MDSY01 (sample SAMN05326643, study PRJNA326480) | marine metagenome | isolation source: seawater | place: Atlantic Ocean: South West | collected 2010
ACCCTAAACCCTAAACCCTAAACCCTAAACCCTAAACCCTAAACCCTAACCTCAAGCGACCATTGACTTTGTCGTTGGTTCGCAAACTTTTCTCCCTGGAAGTATCCGTCGTCCTCGCTGTGGTACAAGTCATCGTCGTATTCATCCGTGTCCGAACCTTTCCACGGATTATCATCAATCGTGTCTCGCGTCCAGATCCCTGGTCGACCTCGTGCACCTTCAACCAACGCTTTACGCCCAGCATCTCGAATCCAGTTGTTCGCCGCGAGATCCAAGCGTCGAAGCCCGCGATTTTCAGAAACAGCCGCTGCGAGTGTTTTCGCACCGACGTCAGTGATACCGCACCCTTCCATTTGCAGGCTGATCAAAGTTCCACAGCGCGCGTCTGGATCGATGCGTGACGCAGCCTTCTTTCCACCGCCCCGGATCCAACGCGCCGCCACTTCGCAACCGTCGTCTCCGAGCTGGCTGTTATAACTCAAAAACACCCTCGTTACCATGGACGTCTTCACCGCGCCAGCGACAATCTCGTGAAGCTGCGACGCGATTAAGCTACACTCGACGAGCAAGAGAACGCGAACGCAGCACCCAGAAGTCCCTAGCGCATCGCCAAGTAGTCGCGCCAGGTTTAGTTGACTGTCGTCGTCATCACCTCGCTCAGACTGACGTCGTTTCTTTCTGCTCGCACCCATCGGCGTTCCAGAGAGGTCCAACTGGGTTAACACTGGAAGTCTTGGAACGAGTTTTATCGCACGCGCCAGCGCTCTTTGAGGTAGCCCACCGATATCCAAGATTATCAGCGTTTCAGCCTGCGAGTCAATCGCACCAGCGAGGGCATCTGGCAGGAGACTGCGCCCACTGTGGTGGCAAGGGCACGTCGTCCCGTTGCCGTTTCCAGCAATCGAGAGCACTTTCATGAACGCGGGAAGTCCAGAAGTTTTCCGTTTTCCGATGGCGAATAACACATCCTTTAAGTGCAAATTTGCCAAATCAAAATAACTAAGGTCAAGGTATCGTGGTGGCTGCGCCGATGGTGCATCTTCGTTAAAGACTTCAGCGATACGAAACGCCTCGGTGGTGCAATACTTCGGCAAGGTAAACCCATGTCGGGCGCTCCGAAGCTCGCGCCTACCAACACCAGGAGGTTTCGCGAGAGATAACACGTCAACGCGCGCGTCTTTTGTTGCGCACGACAACAGTTTCTCATGCGGTGCTTCAAGATGGAGTTTCTCAGTTCCAAAACCTAAACCGTTTATCCAGATTTCACCATCAACCTGGGCAACCTGCGGCCACTGTCCGTTGAGATTACTGCCCCACTCTAACCACGCGCGGTGGATGGTGACGCGACGCGCACCCCCCTTACGGGCGATAGCCGTGAAAGTGCGCGACACTGCAATTTTTGTTTTTCCTGTCCGAAGGGGTTCCCCGTCGAAGTGAATTTCGCAAAGTGACGCGTCGCAGTGTTCTCTTAACGCTCGGAGAATGCGCTGCGCGCCGCGGGGGTCCACGAGCGAACGCTCGCCGAAATTGATTCGAGCTAGTCCACGCGGCCCGAGCGTTTGTAAAATTTCAACAAAGTGTGTTGCAGTGAAACGAGCCGTTTCCCTCGCCACGAACGCTTGTGCGTCGTCTTCTTCAACCGCATCATCGTCGTCGTCGAACGCTTCATCATCATCACCCTCCGAATCCCCGGGCAGAAGTACCATAGCCTGGGCGTCTGCGACACCCTCCGCAGGGGTATTCGGGAGCAACACACGTTCCAGGAACAACAATGAGATGGTCAACGATGCGATGGTGACGTGTGTGCCTCCAATCACGAGCGGACTTGTTGGCGAAATTGACGCCGAAGTTGAAGTCTCCTCGCACGCGGCGTTCACAACGATGTCCCGAAGGCTTTCGAGTTCTTCATTGCCGGCGACTTCGACGCTCGCCACAAGCGTTGATGGTGTTTCGCCCTCGCAAGCCCGTTTGCCGAGCCCATGCGCGGCGTCCACGAATTGCCGAGGTCGAAGGCGCAGGCGGTAACTCGACGCTTCATTTTCAGCCATTTTTAAATGACGCAGATTTGGATTCGCGCGTAAGACTTTGATAACGGCGTCATGGGTGATCTCGGCGCAGGTAGAGACGTCCAGCGTGCGCAGACGTCCGTGGGCTTTCGTGGCTGCGGCAATAAACAAGTCGTCTCGTGCCTGTTCTCGGTTGAGGGTCCATCCTTCGGGGGTCGTTTCCAGAGATTCGCAATCGTCTTCAGCGTCCGAGGGGAGAATCAGATGTTCGGTAAACTCGCCCCTCGAAAGCACTTCGCGCCAACGCTTACACACTTGTTCGCACCGGAGCCGATCCGGCGCGGGGGCAGCAGCGAACACCAACGCTAGAAGCTCATCCGGAAGCCTGTCGATGAGCGCACGGGGAGGGCGAGGCATCGTGACACGCCGCGTGACGCGCAGCCACGAGTGAGAAAAATATTGTTTGCTTTTTGTCTTTTGCACGGGACCGACCGAAACGACGCAGTCGAAATCCTCGTCAGATTCGAGGTGACGAGGTCTCTCACTCCGGGGGGCGGGGATTCGGTGCAAAGATGAGCGTCCTCGGGGCGACACGTGCGGCGCTAGTTGCGGTGTTGTGGAGCGCGCTCGTTTGCGGCGCGGGGGCGTCCGCGCGGTCGGCTGATGACTGGCTGAAGGATTGGCTTGGAAGTTTAAAGGTTGCTGTGCCGGACCAAAATCTCAAACAGGGCGGGCTTACCGTGGCACTAACTGACGTTTGGTGCGGGTCGTTCGTGGTGGGCGCGATTCGCAGTGAGACGGACGCGGCAGCCGTGACTGCCACCCTCACCGTGAATGACGCCGCGTGCGAGTGCTCCGGCCGTTGGGAGGTGCACTCAATGTCACTTTCTGGCAGTGTCAAGGCACTCGTGAACGATTCCGATGTTTCCTTGACAGTCGCATTGTCGCCCCGCGACGGCGCGAACACCACGCTTCCGTCCTTAGCTGAGGCCACGGCGTGTTCTGCTAGCGTAAAGATTGCGAGTGTTGAGTTTTCAGGTTCCGGTTCGGGTGTGCTCAAAGCGCTGGTACCGCTTTTAAAGTCATCCGCGCAGTCGGCGGCAGCGGATGCGGCGAGGAAATCGCTCGGTCCGATGGTCGCCGCTCAAATCACCGCCGCTATGCGAGCGGGAGACGCCGTCGTTGCACATTTGTTAGTCCAACCGAAGGATTTACCAGATATAGTGCCTGATACACTATCGCCACCTATGGAAATGAAAAATGTGTTTGACTGGCGCAAAGAACCTACAGTAGCTGTAGCGCGGGTCGCCGCGGAGCTTGGAGGCGACGCCACGTTCGCGGAAGCCGCTAAACTCGCGAACTTACTCGCGGATGGAAACACGACTGACTCGACGTTATTGTCAAAGCTTTTCCCTGATGAGACTAGACGTGGGCATATATTGATACGTATACCGTCTGCGTGGCTTCCAGGTGCCCATGGGGGGGGACCGTCGATTGGAATTACACTAGGCGCGTTCGGCGTCGCGGAGCTCGCGGTGGAAGCGGCGGGGATAGCGGTTTCAGTTCCGCAGAATTCGTCAACGGAGGTTACCTCAAACGAAACCGACGTTAAGGATCGCGATTTTATCGTTAATAGCCTCACGCCAGATCCTGATGTGTCTACTGCGATGCGGTTTGGAGTCGCGTTGCCTTCGCACGGCGTTGCGTCGGTCGCCGCAACGGTTGCGGTTCGTGTACGACTCGCCAACTCTCCGGTGCCGGTGGTCGAGCGCGCGATGGCGCGCGCGCGAGTCACCTCGCCTGGACTCGCCACACGATTCGCAGTCGCAGCGGATAAGCATGTTTTCGAAATGCTCGCGTTCGAACAAAGAGGTGTGCCTGGATGCATCGCGCCTATCGTGCGCGCGGCTTATATCACAGCCGTCGAACTCACGGGCGCATTGGCGAATGTCGAGCTCATACGGGAAGTGGAAACAGAGGATGACGAGAATGTTGGTGAATCTTTGGTTGATGACGCGTACGCGGTGGTCGCGAACGTCGTGTCGCTTCTCACTGAGGTGTATGGCGATGCTATTTTTGCAGCAGCATCTGTGGCTGTGGGTGGAACTGGACGTGACGCGATGAATGCACGTGCTGCGGCTGTACTGGAAACAGCGCGGGAGGGGACGTGCGCGTCGCCGCGTGCGGACGCGGCGACGTCGCCTGGAAGCGGCGCTCGCCGGATTTCGACCGTCGCCAGATTCGTCGCAACTATGTGCCTAGTCGGTGCGCTTTTCACCGCGGTCTGGACAGAACGAAAGGTTTTGCTAGCAAAATTCGGAATTGAAGATGGGGGCGTGAATGATGGGCTTCGGAACGAAATCAGACGGCGCCGCGCGCGCGTGAAGCGTGCAGCAGCCAAGGCGGCGAAGGCGGCGGCAAAGAAATTAGCAAAGGCGAAGGCGAGAGCCGCGGCGGATGCTGCTGCTGCTCGCGACGCGGCGGTGCGCACGGCAAAGGCAAAAGCCGCAAAGGAAGACGCTCGACGGCGTGCATTAGAAGCGGCTGGTGAACCATTGCCACTGAGTGTTGTTCCAGAGTGGGAAGCGTACGAGCTTGAAGACGCGCTTCTCGAGGCGGACCGCGTGGAGGATGAGTTTGACCCGTCAACTTATCTCAGCGATGAGGACTTCGCGGGCGCGGAGGAATCATTTTTCGGCCGTTCCCACAGTGAAGGTGACTCGGGTGACGACAAAGACGAAAAGGACGTCGAGAAGACATCACCCGCTTTCTCACCACACGTCCCGATGTGGATACGATGCGCTCTTCCTTTGGTAATTATCGGAAACGTCGCGTTATTTGTGTCATCCAACACCGCGGTGGGAGCGGACGTTCTGCTGTCAGCGAGCGCCTCGGATCAAACAGGCGTAGTTACCGCTACCGCGCCTCCCATATTCGAGTTCACGCTTGCTAATTCGGTAACAGACATGTGGCACGCTGGTGTTTACCCTCTTTCAGCCCTAATCGCGGTGTTTAGCGGCGGATGGCCGTATTTGAAGCTTTTCGCAATCGCGGTCGCTTGGTGCACCCCGGAACAGTTTTGGGACCGTTTACAAATCACGCGAGCGACGACGCTTCGTGTTGTGGACGCTCTCGGGAAATGGTCGCTCATCGACGCGTTTGTTATGGTTCTGTTCCGCGTGGCGTTTCGTTTACAACTCCAAACGCACGCTCATGATGGTGATGAGTGGGCATCGGTGGACGTGGAGGTGGAACCGAAATGGGGATTCCACGCGTTTGTACTCGCCACGATTGTTTCCTCGGCTGTTGGTCACATCGCAAGGCACTGCGCGTCACAGCGGGGCGACGATTATTCGGTAGATTTTCAGTTCAAGAGACGAGCGTCTGCTCTGGATCTGACTTTCGATGAGACCGCCGAGGAGGTTGATGTGGTGTCTCTGGAGATGCTCCTCGACGCGATTGTGGCGGCTGATACGCCGTCGCGTGCGGTGGAGGTTGAAGCTGGAGAAAATCACGAACCAGGAACCAGTACGCGACTTGCCGAAATTTCGGTGAAAAAAGTATCGACGTGGCACCTCGCGGATTCTGAAAATGGACGCGGCGCGTTAGCCTCCTTGTTCGTGTTTGTTTTCGCCGTGCCCTTGTATGGTTCGAGAGACGAAACGCGCAGTGCGGCGCGAAGTGTCGCAGTGGCAACCACTTTAAGCCTCGCGTGGGCTGCAGTCGTGTTCTTCATAGGCGCGTCAATCCCTGCGATTGAGTTCGAGTTCCAAGGTTTAGCAGGCGCGGCGCTCAGTGAAGATAGAGTGCGACAATACTCGCTCTTCACGTTTGTCACCGGTGGCTCCGCTTCTTCGCCGGAGCCGATGTCGACGGCTAGGCTCGCGCTCTGCGTGTTTGCCGTCCTCGCACCTCTTGTGCATCTGATGTCTGTCACAGTTTTGTGGCTCGCTCCCGCGACACCTCGTGAGCGACGCGTGCTTCTCGCCGTCGCGGAGACCGCCGGTGCGTGGGCTTCTCTTGACGTGTTCCTCGTCTCCGCGGTTGCGGCGGTTTCGCAGATTTCGCGCTTCGCTGGATTCATCGTTGGAAACGCGTGCGACACCGTTCATGTTGCACTAGTGAGCCTAGACAACGCCCTAAAAGCATCGTCCATCGGTTCAAATGAAGACCCACTGGGTTTGAAAGGTGAGGATGTGTGTTTTGATGTCCGAGCAAAAACACGCGGAGGGTGTTGGGCGTTGATTGCCGCAGCGCTGTTCGCCGACTTAGCAACGCGCTTCGTGACGAATCACGCGAGGTGCGCGGTTGAAACTGAAAGGAGGCGCCGTGAAGATGCACGAGTCGAGGGTTTAGCCGACGACCTGGCTGATGTTGTCGCGCTTGAGACTCCGAGCACGACCGTCCCGTACTACCCTGACGTGTGACGATGAGATGAGAGAAGAGATTAGTGCGAATGAAAAATAACCATTTAGTACGAATCTTTGCTCGACTCATGCGAGACCCGCGCTCTGTGCGTCGTGCGATCATTTTTCGCTCCCCAATCGTCCCTAGACCGTCGAACATCACTCACGTCCCCCGGCACACTGGGCTGGCGTCGAAAGCAACGACTTCGACTGGCCATGCCCGCGGAAGCGGAAACCATCATCATCGGATCAAAGTGTCAACGAAGCTTCCAAAAGCTTTAGATCATTCCAGGGTCACGCGAAATCCTTGTTGAACGCCTTTTACGGATTCGGCTGACTGGTAATATGCTGTACAATTTGTCGAAGCAACGAGAGCCATAATTTCGGGTTTTTTTCCGACCTGTCTCTACGATTTATCAAACGACGCCGATCTCGTGCTCAACACTCGACGAGACACGCGCCTGGCGTTCCACGACGGGTATGGCACCACCATGGCGCTTCTCCAGACATCGATCGGCCTCGACGCGGCTACGCGTGCGAAATACCAGAACAACTTCCTCGCGAAGTTCTCGATTTTCAGCATCACCCAGACGGACGACTCAATCCCGCGAGCCAATTTTACCTTGAGCGTGTACTACGTGATTGGCGCGCTGGCGTCGATACTGTACGCGATGATTGATTCTTTGTGCGAGGACTTGACCGCGTATCAGACAAACGTGCTGATTGACGATTGCCCGTCGATTCTCGCGACGTTCTCTTGTCGCACCGCGGACTATGACCGCACGGCGGTGACTGGATACATCCGATCCTTCGACACCTATACGTGTCTTGACGGGAAACAAATGACCGAAGAGTCGCTCGGCGCACACTCGCCGTCGCTGTGCTCGGAGTTTAAAGAAGCTGCATTCGAGTGCAAGACGGCGGACTACGACGGGGGCACGGGGGTGGGGATAATGCATTCGTTTACGTCCTTTACCTGTCCAATGGAGGCGGACACGGCGAACATTCCTGTGTACAGCGACTTGTACCCGCCTTCCACGTGCTTGTCCATCCAGGAGGATATCTTCGCGTGCCGCACCGCGGACTACGACGAGAATGCGGGTAATGGGAAGCTTCGAACGTTTGTGGCTGGGACCTGCCCTTTTGCGGCGGACACGGCCATCACCTATGTGTACAGCGACTCGTACCCGGCGACGACGTGCGCGTCCATACAGGAACCGACCTTCACGTGCCGCACCGCGGATTACGACAACACGACCACGCCTATGACTGGATGGGAGCAGCATTTCACTTCTGACACGTGTCCTACCGATGAATCAGGTAATGGGGACTTGTACAGCGACTCATATCTGCCGTCGGATTGCGCGTCCATCCAGAAGGCGACCTCCAAGTGCCGCACCACGGATTACGACACGACAACAACGCCCGTTGCTGGGTGGGAGCAGACGTTCGACAGTGACGATTGCCCCACCACTGGATCGGGTAACGGGGACGTGTTTGGATGGCACGCCGCACCGTCATGCGGTAACCTTACCGAGCACACGATGACGTGCAGAACAGCCTCTTCAGGGTGCGGATCGAATGTCGCGGGGACTGTTGAGAGTGTTCTCGTTTCGGTATCCTTCGACCCTCCTACCAAAGCGCCGCCACCGGCCAAACCGCGTGCGCGTGCCCTGAAAACCTCCAAACCAGCGTGGATGTGACAAGAGATACGTGTGACCAAACAATTGCTGTCGACTACAACACGTGCGGACGAGCGTGCGGGAAGACGTACGATCAAAGCAATAGTACATGGGACTCGGGCAACGATGATGGAGAATTCAGCGACATCACCGGCGCCGTCACATCCACCTCCGACGTGACCCATTACACCTACCACGAGTGCCACGGAACGCTCCCGAATGCGTCTGTGACCTTCACCGCGTGCGCCGGTACACTCGACGTCCCCATCGAGTTCGACACCTGCTCCGGCACCCGCGACGCCCCCGTCGTGTTCGACACCTGCGCCGGTATGCGCAACGTCCCCGTCGTGTTTGACACCTGCGAAGGTACCGTCGAGACCGACGTCTCCTACGCGGTGTGCGACGGTTTTGTCACCATCTGCCCCGAGACGGTGATGTCGGTTCGGCTTAGTCAGGCGAGGGCATACGCCGCGACGTGGATGAGCTTTCTCGCGGTCGTGTACAACAACCTCGCTTCACGCGAACTGGTGCGTAACACGGCGGAACGCGTTGAAAAGACGGAGGAACGCCTTCAAACCCTCGAGGAGAAAAACGACATCGTCGACGAGAACAAAGGCCCGGTGGAGGGTGATACCCGATCGAAGGATAAATGGAAGAAGAATACGAAACCATTCTCGCTCCGAGGCGAATCGAACGACGTCGTCGTGAATGTGAATATCAGGGAAGGCGCAAACGACAGGGTGTAGTTATTACCCTGACACGCGTTTTGGAACGGCGCGATAGATGCGGGTGTGTTCATACATTACCCAAGAAGCAACGGAGTTGACCTGTCGTCAGGCATAGACGTAGACTAATGACAAGAGAGGTATACGCTCTACGATTAATATTCTTGCTAAAACTACCTTCCCGTCTCCTTTTTCTGCGGCGCCCAGGGAATTTTCGAAAAGTACTTCACCCGCAACCGCGCTAACCCCCACGCCATCTTCACGATATCACTGGGTTTAACTTTCGACCCCGCGACGTCTTCCCACCGGTGCAATGGGTACTCGTAGATGGAATCCACCACTTGTGTTTTTTTCTCCACCACGCCGCCCGTAGGTTTCGTGACTTCTTTTTCTCGTCTGTCGCTCTTCGTACTGCCGCTACTCCCGACGCTCGCTTTCTCTTGCCCGCGTCGCAAACTGGCGTACCGCCCCACAATTTCGCAGTCGAATACCCACCGCGTGTCGAACGGCTCGCTCAGCGCGTTTTTCAAATCCGCATCCACCCTGAACAGCTTCGCGCCGCACTGCGTGTCGTACACGGGCATGTTCAGCGCTATGGAGGCTAGGGTGGCAAACACCCTGCCCATGTAGTGCCGTCGTTTGCTGCGTTTTATGGAGCGGCCGAGTAACCCAACCCTCGCGCCGAACACCATATCAACCTCCGGTTTGGATTGAAAAACATCGTGGAACATTTGGATGTGGTCCAGCGGCGTGGCCAGGTCCGCGTCCCAAAAACCCACGAACGCCGCCGAGTTCTGGGTTTTCTTTGTCGTCGACGGAGCAGAGGTTCCAACATTAATAATTTCCCCACACGCCCTTCGCATCCCCAATCGCACCGCTTCTGCTTTCCCCACGTTCGTTTTGAGCCCTAAAACGTCGATGCGTTCAGGACATGCTCGTTGTGCGTTTCGAAGCATGGCGAGCGTCCCGTCGCTGCTCCCGTCGTCCACGAACAGCAAACGCACGCGTGTTTCGGGTGCGCGCGCGAAGGCAACGAAATCCCCGACTTTCAGACGATGGGCTTCGTTGTAACACGGCACCACGATTTCCACATCCGCTCCCGGGTGGTCGCCGGGGCCAGACGGAGGCACCGCATCCGCGGCCTGCTTGCTGCCGCGCGCGGGTGCCATCCGGTACGTCAGAGGGTGCCGCGAACACTGACTCGCGCTTTCTCTCGACGGCTCGTTTCGCGGCAAACACGAAGAACCTGCCAAACTCGTCACCTCCTTGTTTGTCAGAAACCGCGGGAGCCACAGAAACGCCCCCGTGACAAATATCTTTCTCATCTTGTAATCATACCAATACGGTCGCGTGGCCAGACCTCCGGGCACCAATCACAAACACAAAACACATGTCTGCCATGGCCACTATGAACGCGCGCACCTGCGCTCCCCTGGGTGCGCGCAGGACCAACGCCGTGCGCGGTGCTGGCCGCAAGGTTGTCACCGCCACTTCCGGCCGTGTCGCGGCTTTCACTTCGGCCGAGTACAAGGTGCGTCGCGCGAGCCGGTCGATCGAACTTGTCCCGCCCACTTCTTCCTGTCCCCCCCCCGCCGCGAATCGCTCGCGTTTCTTCTCAATGATAAAACACGCATCCCTTCATCGTGGAAACCCCCGTCCGATCCCGGTCGTGACCCATCCCGTGATCCCCGATTAGTTAGATCGGGGATCCGAAAATATCGCTTTTACATAAAGCGCACCTTGCGCCAAATTCGGGTTCCGAATCGAAACCATGGAACCCTCCCGCTAACCCATACCCTAAACCCCTAACTCTCACATAATTAGGTTGCTGTTCTCGGCGCCGCGGGTGGCATCGGCCAGTCCCTGTCTCTTCTTTTGAAGATGAACCCTTTGATTTCCGAGCTTTCCCTTTACGATCTGAGGGGCACCGCGGGCGTCGCCGCCGATTTGTCGCACACCAACACCGGGTGCACCGTGAAGGGCTTCGAAGGCCCTGAGCAGCTCGCCGAGGCTTTGACTGAGTGCGACTTGGTTGTCATTCCCGCCGGGATCCCCCGCAAGCCCGGTATGTCCCGTGACGACTTGTTCTCCATCAACGCTGGTATCGTTCGCGATTTGTGCGTCGCCGTCGCGGCGAACTGCCCCAACGCCCTGGTGAACATCATCAGCAACCCCGTGAACTCCACCGTCCCCATCGCGGCCGAGGTGTTCAAGCAAGCCGGGACGTACGACCCCAAGAAGGTTTTCGGTGTGTCCACTCTCGATGTGGTGCGCTCCAACACCTTCGTGGCGGAAGCCAAGGGCCTGGACGTGAACGACGTGGACGTCCCCGTGGTGGGCGGCCACGCCGGAATCACCATCCTCCCCCTCCTGTCGCAAGCGTACCCTGCGTCGGAGTTCACCGCGGATGAGCTCGAGAAGCTCACCGTGAGGATCCAAAACGCGGGCACGGAAGTTGTCGAAGCCAAGGCTGGCGCCGGGTCCGCCACCCTCTCAATGGCGTACGCCGCCGCGCGCATGGCGGAGGCGTGCCTGCGCGGTCTCTCGGGCGAGCCCGACGTGTACGAGTGCACGTACGTCGCATCCACTGTCACGGACTTGCCTTTCTTCGCCACCAAGGTGCGTCTTGGCCCCGGAGGCGCGGAGGAAGTGCTGCCCGTGGGTGACATCACCGACTACGAAAAGGGCTGGCTCGAGAAGCTCATCCCCGAGCTCAAGGCGTCCATCGACAAGGGCATCGAGTTCGCCAACACCAAGTAAGCGGTGTCGACATTTTTTGCGAAGAAAGACCACCGGTACAATAATTAGCCGGTCTGCGTGAGAGAGGTTGAAATTATAAGACATTCTTTGAGTTGAATAATGGTTCACAGCTACGTGTTTGTCTACGCTATTCCACCTATGTGTGATACTACCGTTGTGTCCTTGTCACACGACTTTCCTCTGGTCACCCCTTCCTGGGTCATCTTCCATTGACGTCTCCGCGTCTCCCCATTTCGGCTCGAACCGCGACGTCTTCGTTTCCCTCCGCGCTCTTCCTCGCACTTCCACTAAAAGCTTTTCCTGGTCAAACAAATCACTGGCGAGCGCGACGAGTCGCCGTGCCCTAGCTGCTACATCGGGTTCCTCGGTGTTTACCCGTGGGTCACCTTCAGGACCCCACGCGTCCACCGCGGCTGGCATCGATTCATTAGCGCCGTCGCCGGCGTCGTGTTTTTCGGGGAGCCAAAGGTCCTCCGCAATCGAAGGGGGATCCTCCGCGAGTCGGCGGGTTGCGAGCTCGGCTTCCATCGCGCTCGCGCGTTTTCGCACAAACTTCTCCTCTGCATCCTCAAGACGCTTCAAAAGTGTTCCAACCGCATCTTCCCTGCCTTTCAGGGTCGACGCGAGCGCGGCTGCTTCGGCGCGGGCGTCATCCATCACGTTTCGCGGAACGCATTTCCCGTCGCGGAGCCGCTCGACCGTGGTGAACAGGTCTTCGCGGTCAGACGATTGAGTGTCGTTAGGTGACATTGCCATCCAGATCGAGCGAGTCAACGCGTGAGGTGACGACGCGGACCGTGTGGTCTCCTCACGCGTTATCCCCCGCACGTGCCGAGACTTCTGGGGATTCTGGGACTGATTGTTATTTTTCGGGACGACTTCGCTTTTTCCACGTGCGCCTGTCCCCAATGACCCTCGCCGGGTTCCCCGCCACGATGGCCCATGCTGGTACATCTTTTGTGACCACTGACCCCATACCCAGCACCGCGTAGTCTCCGATGTGGACGCCATCGGTGACACACACTGAAGCCCCCAACCAAACGTCCTTTCCCACGACTATCCCCTCGCTGGTCGTCGGCTGTTCCCTGATGAGCGAGTCGGGGTCAAACCCGTGATTGAATGCAAAAATGCGGCCCTCGGGTCCCAGCCTCGTATCATCACCTATGACAACCCCTCCACGCCCGCCGTCGATGTGACACCGCGCGTTGATCGCAACGTTCGACCCAAAGGTCACAGGGCCGTGCACGAACACCTCAGCGCCGAGGTGCGTCCCGTCCCCCACAAGGACGTCGCGGTTCGGCTCGGCGAACAAATGCACTTTTTCCGCGACGAAACAGTCGTCCCCGAAGCGAACGGTCTCCAGCGCCGAGAGGTTCGCCTGTAGATGTCTCTGCCACCCACGCGCCCACATCGCGTGCTTGTGGATATCGTAAAGCCAGTGCATCCACGACATGCGGTGTCGCTTCTGCGGCTCGTAGTCGATCGGACCCGTCGTTAAAGTCGAGTCGGCATCCCCTAAGTCGGCGCTTTCGGCGGTAGCTGCGAGTTTCGGGAAACGACGAAGTGCGAGCGTTCGACAGGGACGCGGGCGGTCAACGCGTACGCGACGCAATTCGCAACGAGTTGACGCAACAGGCGCGACACTCGCCACGGCGCGCATCGTCATCCAGACGCGCCAGGGACTGTGCTGGACCGTCCGGGTTTCGACTGCAATTTTACGGCATGCTTTTTCGGGTTTTGTTGTCGAAATTTTGAGCTCAGCGATGGGTAGCTCCGCATGACCTGTACGATAAATTCTTGACTTTATCAATAATACTAATATGGCGAGTGTCTTCTACACCCCCCGCTTTCACTCTCCTCTCGCGCCGCCTTGCCTCCACTTGACTCCCCTGAATGCGCCGCCCCCTCGCCCCAGACGCACACCCTGCTATCTTCGGCGCCCGTCACCGGCGCCGGCCCCGGCGCAAACGCCCGTACTATATCCTTGTGTCCCCCCTCGAACGTGGCTAACGGCGCCCCCAGGTTGGCCTTGCCTGGCAAGTCCCCTGCGACGGGCAAAATAGGAAACACCGCCAACGCACCAGACTGTGTCCCCGCTACAAGCAGCGGACCGCTCCCCGTCGGCCTCGAGGAAAAGCACGACACCAAATAATCAACTTGTGTCGCCAACGCGGCGCATCCGACGCTTTTCGCCACCTCACACGTCGCCGCCCGAGTGTCCGGGACGTGTAGTTTCAGATCCCCCAGGGTTTCGTCATTACCACCCGCGTCGAACACAAACACCTCTTCGTTTCCTGTGAGGCACCAAAACGCATCATCTTCCCCTGAGTTCGATGACCCAGACGCGCAGAATCCAATTTCGCAAATCGCCGTCTCCGTGGACGCCACCGTGAGCAACCCGGCTTCGTCATTGATATCTGCGGGGTTCCCGCCGCAGTCGAACACACACGCGAGGCCGTCCACGGATGCCGTCCACAAGCGGTTTCGTCGCGATGGCTGGAACCTGATACGTGTGACGTCTTCGGAGTGGCTCTCTTCGAAAACCTCCAGCCCGGTCGCCGCGCGGCGGTCCCAGAAGATTATTTTTTCAGAACTCCCCGACGCCACGAGGTGGTCGTTACCGCCGCCGAGGGATGCGCATGCGTGCGATTTCGCAAAGTGCGCTGTGTACTGCTGCACCTCCCTGAACTTGACGCTAGCGCGGCAGTCCCATAAACGCGTCGTGCCATCCTCTGAGGACGAAAGCACCGCCCAGGGCTCGTGGGGAAGAGGGAAGGCCAAATCCGTGACTGCCCCGGCATGGCCACTCAGGTCCAAAAGATTGTTCAGCGCGCCATTGTCTCCTCGAGAGTACACCTTCACCACGTGCGTGGACAACGACGCGGCGAGGTACGCGCCGTCCGCAGACTGCGCCAACCCCATGATGTAGCACGGATCGTTCGCGGCACCGAACGCCGCGATGGTCGTGCTCGTGGGGGAGAAGCGACTCATGGCCACCGCAGCCTCCCGAATGCGCGCCGACTTTGTGAAACTGACTCCAAGGATTTTGGCTACAAAACCTGGAACGAGTTTCGGCACTCCCGAGAGCGCGGGACCCGGACCACTCGAGGCACACTGAGGGATTTGCAGGTGGTTTCGAGGCTTCCACGCGGGTTCAACACACTCGCTAGTGTCCACAAACGTGTGGCGCGCTCGGGTGAGTCTCCATTTCGGACCTGAGACGCGTGTTGGCCAAAGAGCCTGGCATTTTATCGTAGTTCCCCCGAGCGTTACTCGGAGTTGACGAAACGAGATGGTGATGACACACGACGGGCGTCCTATACCACCCGATTTTCTAGACACCCACCCCCCACCATTTGATGATTCATTAGACGTGAATGGATCCACGCCTTGGGACGTGCTCGCGCGCTGGCACCGCGAGGACGACCTGGTTGTCGATGGCGGTGCCCAATTTGTGAAAGCCGAGGCGGCTATCCAAAAAGAGAATACGCGCGCGAGACGCGAGACTCGAGACGAACGTCATCGCTGCCGCCGAGGATGGAGCCTTTCTCTTCGCGATGGAGGGCCTCCTCCTGGAGTGCGTGCCTCGGTGTGTACCCTGGCCTGGACCACCGCAAATTGGCGCTGGTTCACCCCAAACAAAGTGTCGCACCGCGCGACGGAGGACTTGAAGCGCGCCGCGCACATGCCGGTTGCCGCTTTCACGAGCGCCTCGTGCACACATTGGGAAACGACGCACGCGGTGGCAATTGCTGCGCTGACCTGCGCTTTTGAAAGACGAATTTTGAGCTTAAGCAACCCTATGGATAGAATGCAAAGACGCACGGCCACAAAAATCGCGGCGGCGGCGGGGGACACTTTGGCGTTCGCCGCCGCGACGAAGGTTTTGGCGTCAAAACAAACACCGTCCGACGCGCAATCAAAACCCTCCCATACTAAAAAACAAAACGTCACCTGGAGCAATGTACAGCTCACCACAGTTGCGATACGCGCTGTTGAGAAAACACGCGCGAAAGCCAGGGCGATTGCTCGTGTAGCGTCGTGTGCTCCTGTTACGGCGATTGGCGCTCCGAGCGTCGCGTTTGAATGCCGGCGGCGCGCGAGAATCACGCGCGACGCCAGTTTACAGCTGGACAAAAGGTTGGGAGAACTCGTGTTGAAGGTTGGTCTTACTGCTGGAAATAGCAGTCATAGCAATTATTACAACAGCAGTGCAACTAGCACACAGTGTGCGCATCCAACCAAGACGTCCGCCATGGGGGCGAGAGCGGCCGTGGCTGAGATTCTCGCCCGGGACAAGGCAAACGAAGTCAGCGCAGCGGGTGGTGAAAACACGGAAACTGTGCCGCGCATCTATGATTTATTAGTCAGGGAAAAACAAAACAGAAACACTCCGGGAGGTAAGACAACCACCGTGGCGAAGGTCGTCGCATCGCCAACCCCACGGCGTGCTTTAGGGGAGGGTACGAATCGAATGTCCATGTTTTAGCCCGTACCGCCGGGAGTAGCAGCGAGAGCGTGAGAATTAAATTGATGCATTCATTTTATGACAACTCGGCATCGTTATAACTTTTAAAGCTGATAAAGCTTCCGATCAATTGCCCTCCTTCCCGTCACCCGTTCCCTCCGCGACGATGCCTTGCTTGGTTTCCTCGTAGCACCACGGGTCGAACACCAGTGATTCCAGCGGATCTGAACCTTCCACCGCCTGCGCCGCTCGTTTTTCACTCTCCGCCACGTACGCGCCGTTCCACTCCCACACCGGCGTCCCGACGTCTTGCTCAAGCTCGTGCAGATCCGCCTCTGGGGCAAGTTTGAACCACCTGGGACTGTAAGTATCCCCTTTTTTTTCTCGAATTCTTCGTTCCGCGCGTTGAAGCTCTTCCAACTCGTATTTCTTGGCCCCCGCCGTCGTGTCGTCGCCTTTTTCCAAAGCCACGCGATCCGGGCGGATGCGCGAATCGCTCGCCAACACGCCTTTTGGCGCCGTTTTACTCGAGTTTTGAAGAAACGAAAACTTCGTGAACCCGTATTTTGTCGGATCCGCAGGCATTGGTTCTTTGGTCCACAGCACCTTCGAGTCGGTCCCGTCCGGTTTGGAAACGGAAACGCTGTCGTTCCACTTGCCCATCAATAAATACTTCACAGCGCCGTCGGCGCTGCAAATATCACCCGTGACTTCCCACCGCCCGCCACCCAGCATCCCGCACTCCTTGAACTTAATCAGCGCCTTTTGTTTCGTTTTCATGTTGTGCACTGACATCTCCCCGAACGTGTCGATCCAGGTTCGGCCGACGATGATGTTGTTCACGCGCGACGCGGGGGGGCAGATGTTGTACACGTCGTTTGTGGTTTTTAAGGCGATGCGCGTCCGTCCTTTGGGCCACACGTCCACCCAGTTCCCCATAAACTTGGTCTTCGCCGCGGATGTCAGGTCGTACGTCCACTTCTTCGTGGAGGCGTGGCCCGCACCTACTGGTGGGTGGTGGCTGACCTGCTCCGACACGTACACACCGTCGCCGCCGGGCAACACGAACTCCCAGGTTTCACCCAGCACGGGGTTGAACGGTTTCTTCGTGCGTTCGTTGCTGCTGTACGTGCTGATCGCCAACGCGCAGATGTACGCCATCCTCAAATCCTCGTCTTGCTCGTCCGCGGCGGCATCCATAAGCGCGGTGTACTGCAGAATCTCGGACATCTTGGTTAACATCGTAGTGGGCTCCATGATGAACACAGGCACGGACAGCTTGCTCATCACGTCCGCGCCGATCAGATCTTTCAGCTGACTCCAAAGCGCTTTGCGTTCCGTGGCGTTCTCGTCACTCGCCCCGCCGGAGCCATCGTCCTTGGTTTCCAGATCGTCGGGATCATCCACGCCGGCGATGCTGAGGGAGAAGAGGGAATGGGGAGGCGTCGATTGGAGTTTGTCAGCGGGTGTGGGCGGGCGAACGGCAGAACGCGGAGAAACCGGCACGGCCGGCCCGACAAATGGCGGTGGACGAGATGCGCGCGGTGGAGAGCTCGCGCGGAGCACTTACTAGTCCAGACCGTCGCCCACGGACTTAGCGAGTCCCGTAGCCAGGCGACTCAGCCATCCGGACTTCTCCGGAACTTCTTCTTCTTTCGACATCGCGATCGCGCGCGCGAAGGCGTCTGTCTCGCTACCGTTTGCCATCAGACGCGGGTGTCCACAAAAACTGCCAGCCTCGTCTGAATTATTTTGGGTCTCTTGGTACCGAAGGGGATTGGGGACTCAAGAAGTGAGGTCTGTTTGTCATCAGTCAATTTTTTTGGTTTTCGATCGAGAAAGCTAAACTAAAACTACCAGCGCCCTACCTTCCTAGTCTCCCCGAGTCCCCCGACGCGCCGCAGCACGCGATCTTTTTTACATCAACAACACGCACTCCCGTCAGCGCCTCCACCTCTGCGCGCAGCTGTCGCCCTGTGTCCGTCCACCACTCCCCCGTGAGCCGCGACGCGCGGCGCCACTTGTCCACGAACGTGTCGCCCTGCCACCACCCAACGAGCCGGTTGCTTCTTCTGCGATGGAATCCACCCGGACTTACAAGTCTGCCGTTTTCAGGACTCCCCGAACCCTGAATAGCACGGTAATGCGCGCGATGCACGTCAATCGCGCTCGTGGTCAGCGCCGTGGCGACCGCACACAAGCACCGCGCGAACGCTTCCAGCGCCGCCGTCGCGACGTCTCGCGTTTCGCCGCGAATACAATTTTGTTTCGTTCGTTGCAACGCCGTGGGCGGCGCGTGCGGGTACCGCGCGCGAATCGTTTCACCCAGCGCAGACGCGTTGGCGATACGTCGGGTGATATCTTTTACTCGGCCTGTTCCTGGTGAGCGCACTAGCCCCAACGTCACAACCGCGGTCGGGTCAATCCGCACCGTTCGCAGGGAATCTAAAACTTCCTGGTTTTGCTTTTTTTGACGCCACGCGTACTCCGCGCGCTCCAGCTGGTTCAAAAGCTCGCAAGCCTCCTGGTTTGACTTCACGTCAGGCTCTGAATCGGAGTCTGAGTTTAGTGTTTCGTGGTGCAGGGCATTTAATGGGGCTAGGGCATTTGACGCTTCACTTTTTTCGGTCCACCCCTTTGCGCCGCCGCCGCTTCGCCCCGCGTACCCTTCCTGGTCAGCGACTTTGTCCGGGTCGAAGTCGTTTTGGTGCTCGTTCAAGTCGTTATACAAATGTACCCCAACGGCTTCTTTCGCGTTTTCCGGCACGTGTTCTAACCACTGCTCAGGAGGCTCCACCGAAGCCAGCACCACGCGGTGCACCCTCGCCGCGCCCTCCACGACGCAGCCGATCCACTGCGCCGCGTTCGTAATGTCTTCCAGCGTTTGTGGGGAGAGACCGTCGGGCGGAACGACCAAACGAGGGCGTCGCTTTGGGTTTGACTTATTCGACTTTTTGCTACCTCCACCACCTGCATCGCCATCATCGACATACCTGAACTCCTCGCTCTCTTCAACCCCGAAATCGGCCACCGCGTTTATCAATTGCCGGTGCAGCATCTTGAGAAAACCGAAATGCTCGACGAGCACTGGGTCTGGAATCGTTGTAGTATCCGCGCCAAAGTCGCTGTTTCCGGAAGGACTCGCGTCGGCTCTTACCCGGGGGGGGGTCACGGGGTCCTTACCACTGGTCCTGCCCGGTGTGCCGCCACCCAGGGGCACGACCCGGGCGCCCGCGTCGCCCGAAACCATTAAATTTGTCCGGTCGTGGCTCGCCAGCAATCTCTCGAATTTGGCCTCCAAACGCTCGCGTCGTTCCTCGGGAACAGCACGAAGCGCGGGGAAATCCGTCCACCCGTCCAGGAATATCGACTCGACCGTGTCGGACATCGCCGCCGCCGACATCGACCCCATCGTGCCGCGCGAGCGACGCGATGCTGTAAGCTGATGTGTAGAATTTGGTGAAGAAGGAATTGGCATTTGTTTTTTTCTTGGCTTCTGATGTCGCTCTCCAACCGAATTCCGTCGATGGGAGTCGATGGGCATCGGCGTTTGCGACGGTCTATAGACCATGAGCGCGCGCACCAATGGGAAAGAAAAAATTTCGCGGGAATCAAATCCAAGTGGCGGAGCACGAACCACGAGACTTCTTGTCCGCGACGGCAACCGATCCCTTTTCCATCGGCTCACCTGCGTCCCTTTCCTTGTTCCCAGCCGCGTATCGCCTCCAGAACGTCGTGCACGGCAGACTTTGCGAAGGGACACCACACGTCCTCTCTCGCCTCGCCCCTTCGTTCCCAGCCCGCGATGACCACGGTCGCCGCTTCGCGTGTGTTAACTTCACGGGTGTTTCCAAGTGGAAGCACTCAGCGCGCCCCGATCTCGGTCGCGAACGCACCCGCGTGCACCAGACACCATGCACGCTCCCTCGTCGCCGCGCGTGTGGTCTCTATGCGCCCACCCGCCTCTGCCACGGCGTCTGATGACGACGACACAGACGGCCGGTCCTACGGCGAGCCCATCTTGTTCCGTTTCGGCGATGACGGCGAGGCTGTCGTCGCATCCGAAACGTCGGGCTTGCCGTTCCCAGAAGACACAAGGGAGACGTGGCATGACGTCGACGATGCGGGCGTGGAGAGCGCCGTGGAGGTGCTCCGCGGCCCTGACGGGAACCTTCTGTTCCGCTTCACCGGCGATGCGCAGGCGGAGTTCGAAGCCGCGGCTGCGAACACAGATGCCTCCGCGCACGACACCCCTGTTGTCGAACTGACACAAGCGCAAAAAGCGCAGGCGCTTCTGGACGAAGCCGCTGCGTTGATTGACCAGGCGAAGGCTATTCAGAACGGTGACGAGGCGCAGATCGCCGCGGCTGCGAAAGCCGCGGCGGAGACCTTATCAGACCCAAACCTGGAAGGGACACGGATCATGAAACGTACGCCGGCTGCAACGAGCGTGTCGAGAAACGCCGGCACCTCGGCAATCGCGCGCGTCGGCCAACTCGGCATAAAAGCCGTTGTGGACGGCATTGAGAACATGTTTTCGAATTTCCGACGGAACCCAGTTGCTAAAAAGGTACAAGCCATAACGAGCCCCGTGCGGCTTCCAAAAGCGCCGAAGGACTCGCCGTGGGGGGGCGGTGGCATGCCGAACGGCGCGAACGGGATTCTGCCGCTTGACGCGGCGTTTGATTCCTTTGGCAAATCGGATGAAAACAAAAATGACGCCGACGACGCCGGCGGCTTTCTGTTCGTCACCGACGCCTCGGATCCCGAAGCCGCGGCTGCGGAAGACGTAGAGCTGGAGCATGAGCAGTGGGAATCAGACGCAGCGCGTGCGCTGGAACAAGGCAGTCTGAGTTCAATGGAAACCCCGGTTGAGGAGACTCGAGAGCTCGCCGTGGAGCGGTACGGCAATATGGGCAGCGTCGTGGCGGGTTTGTGGCGCCCCAAGCCCGTTGATGTGCAGATCGGGGGACGTGACTTCGTGGCTTACATCACCCCGAACAACTTGAAGCAGCTCCCAAGCGGTGAGTACGTGGTGGGGGATGCGGAGGAAGAGACGGAGGAGGATGGAAAGGTTCCGGGGGACAGAGTCGGCGAAGAGACGACGATTATCCTCGCCGAAAAGCAAAGCGACGGAACCAATTTGTTCTTCTTCGGGCTTACCAGGACCGTGTTGGCAGACGGAAGCGTGTTGTACAAGTTTCCATCGGGGGAGACGATAGGGTGAGTGGGTGGGTGACGTCGGGTTTGGGTGTAGCGCACGAGTGAAGACGAGTAGAGAAAAGAGACGTAAAACGATTGTGATTCGCGAAATAAACTTTTAACAAAACTCACTTCTCCTGCGTCAATACCGGTGCCATCGCGGTTCGGCACGCGGTTCGTAGCGTCTTCGCGCCTTCCTCTAGTGCGTTTCGGGCGTCGGCGCACGTCTGTTCGTCCGCAAACGCTAACGTCCAGTGTCCGTCCCGAAGTTTCTTGCGCAGCCGCTTTTCCGTGTACGGACCGTCCAGCGACCCGGGCGATTGCCGCGCGGCGTGGAAGCATGAGTACGGCGAACGCACGCGTACTCGGAGCCACTTTTTGTGCGAAGGGTCGATGAATGCGTCGCAAGCCCCGAGAGGTGCCACCGCGCGAACCACGCCTCGATTCGTGGAAACATTTTGTCCGACAATTTTATTCTCGTCTCCCGCAACGGGAAGCGCTTCGAGCAAAAGCGCGGCGGCGGCGACGCCCGGTGTTTTTTCTTCTTTTGTCCGACTCCGCGCGGCGACCACTAAATGCACCGACCGCTCTCTGCCTGCTTCGAACGCGACGCGACACGGAAACTTTACGGTGGGAAACGCCATTTCCGTGCCTTCCTTGATCTCCATCCAACGGTCGTCGCCCGCGGTCGCCGCGGGTGCCTTGGCCAGCGAGAACGGCGTGGAGGTCTCGTCACCTCGCGCGTCGCCTTCTGACCCCGAAACCCCAAACACAACACGATCAACGGCGCTTGTGTCGCCAAACAAATACGCTGGCGGTTCGACTGGGAATTTAGAATCGCCGTCACCAGCGTCGATAGACTCGCGAAGCATTACGAGAAGCGCGAGCTCGCGTGTCGCGTTTAGAAGAGCGGACGCCGCCGCGGCGCTTTCCTCTAAAACGGGCTCACCCGAAGTGCTTGGCTCCTGACGTGCGTCTTCGGACGCCGCCCCGCGAATCCAAGATGCGACTGTTTCGTCTTGAAGCGAAGGGTGTTGTGTTTCTCTTCGTGTGCTAACCCACTCCGCGATGAACGTTGACACACACGCGTCGCCCCAAGGACCGTCAATCGCCCGTCGCACCGCCTCAACAGCCAAACTCGACGCGACGTCAATCGACGCGCGCGCCGACGTCGACGCGGCGCCGCCAGCGATTCGCGAAAGCAGCCACGCCGCGCATCGCCGCGCACCCAGCGGCAGCCCTGGGTCACTACGTGCTAAACTCGCAGCGAGGGCGTCGCAAACCTCTGTTCGCGCCGCGACACGTTCATGATCAGTTCCATTTTCGGTTTCGTTTCTTTTCGTCGCGGGAGGCGCTACACCCACGTCCAGCAGGGTTTCGTTTAAATCAGACGCTTTGTCAGTGGTGGCTTTGCTTAAGCTAGCACATGCCGCAACTGCGGCGGCGGCGACAGGCGCGCCCTGAACGCCGCCAAGCGCTTTCAGTAAAAACTCACGTCGTCGATTTGGTCGCTGGTCTGTTCCCGGTTCGAATCCAAACAGCGCGTTCGTGACGCGCCGAAGCGTGTTCCCGCGACGACACGAAACCGCTACTCGCGAAACCGCGAACAATGCGGTGTTGTGCGAGGTTTTCGGAGGGCCAGCATCGCGCGTTGCATTTTCGTCATCGTTACCGTCGGGTGATATTTTTGTGGACCCGAGGTACTCTGCTGTTTCGGAAACGCTCGCCTCCACTATGGATTCCAAAAGCGTGGGCTGGATCAAACCAAACCACAGCTCGTTCTCCACACGTTCGGCGAGTGTGTTTTCTTCTTCTCGTGTCTCCCCTTCTGTCTCCCCATCCCCTTTCCTGTTGTCACCAGCATCCACTTCCCGCAACCCAACCGCGTCATCCACAAAGCTCAGCAGATCGGAAAGTTCCGCTAACAAGTTGCCTCGTTCACGCGCGCCAGTTTGGCTTGGTTGTGCAAATAATATCGTGTCCGTCAGCGCCGCGACGGTGGCGCCCGCCGATTGCACCGCCAATGGGATACACCTGCGCCACGGCTTTGGCGATAACAGAAACGCGCGTACCCTCTTATCGTCCACTGCAAGGCAGTTTAACACGATTTGTCTCGATTCTGCTCTCACCATGCTTTCGTGGTGCGACAGCAAATCAACCGCGGCGGCAAACAGCGGGAATTGCGCGTTGAGCGCGTCGGTGCTTTCGTTCGCCGCTCGAAGTTTTTTTGTTCCGCTGCTCTTGTCGCCGTCATCGTCCACCCCCGTGAAGAAGAACATCTGTACTGTTCTTTCGTTCAACCGGAGCGATATCGTTTTTAACAGCGAAACGTATCTCGCTAGAATTTCCTCGTCCGCAAAATCCAAGTCAGCCTCAACCACCCGGCGCGGGACGTGCTGTTCGGAAAACAGAAAAAATAAACTCGTCTCTTCGCGAATGTTTTTAATCACGATGGCCAAGGTTTGCAGGAGCTGCAGCGCAATTTCGCGGTTCGGCCGTGTGCCAACCGGCCCGGGAGGCGCGACGAACTTGGTGAAGTGCGCCATCACGCGCTGCTCCACGAAAACGTCGAAGAAACCAGGGTCGTGCTGGTCGCCGTAGATCATCAGCTCCGCGATCTCGCGAAAAGTCTCCACCACCGTCGTAGAAGTGGCGCGCGAAAAACCGCTCGCGGGAGTGTTTCGAAGGATATCAGTCAACCGACGAAGGTTCTGCAACGTGAACCGGTCGCGACGCGCGCCGAAAAAATTCACCAACATCCTCCCCCGCGTTCCTCGGACGCCGCCACGTCCGACACACGCGCGCGCGAATCTAATTCGAAAGTTCGACGTTCGTTGTTATCTTGAGAGCTAGAGAGCAAAAATTAAATTATTGACACGCTACACTACGGCGCCTAGAGCGCCCACCCCCGTTGTTTCCCACCCCGAGGCGACATCCCAGGTGTCTTCCTTCGCGCACTTGAGGGTTTCTTAAAAGTTGGAACGTCAAACTCAGGCGGGATGTCGACACTAAACCGGTCGTCGTCCGTGTCATTTTGTTTCGTTTCCACGTCAACCGTTTCAGAAACGTGTTTGCGTGATGGTGAGTGAGGAGCTGTCCCCGGTCCTGTCTCTTGAGGTCCACTCGCTTCCGAAAAAGGTTCAGTGACGACGCCGACACCCCCTCCGCCAAACAGCCTCCCCCATCCATCACGCAGCTCCTCCATTCGCGACTCAAAAACCGCGGCTCTTGCTTTCGCCGCCGCCGCGTCGCGCTCCGCCGCGCGTCGAGCTTTTGCCTCCAACACGGCTCTCTCCTCCGCCGCCTTCGCTCTTGACTCCGCGGCTTGCAGCGCACCTACGGCTCGCCGCTCGTTCGTCACTGCGTCAAACTCCCGTCGTTTCGAAGCGTGCAACGCTCGTACTAGCTGCGTTTCCAAATCCAAATCGGACGAATTGACGACTAGTTCGGCGGAGTCCATGGTAGCGGTCGCGAGCACGACGTCGTTTGAGTGCTGGTGACTAATTTTATCCGTCAGTGACTCCGTTGGTTTTTCTGTTTCCGTAATGGACGGTACGTTACTCCGTGTTTCATCGACAAAAAAGGTATTCACATCCCCCGCTTTCGGGGACGCTTCGCCTGAGCCGTAACTAGAAACTCCCGACTGTAACAAAGGTGCGCTTTTCAACAAAGGCTTCTTCTCCTGCGCCGACGCCGGAACCGGGGGGTGAAACTCTTTCGGTTTTTGCTCAAGTATGGATGGTTTCAACATCCTGGGATTCACCGGTACCTGCAAGAGTTTCATCGGTATAGTCATACCGTTCGACTTCGTTTCCGTGATTCGTAACGCGCGTTCAAGCGTCGCCACGCGCGCCGCGGAGCGAGCCAACTGCGCTTCCACCAAAAACGGCGAGCACGGAGTTTTTTTTTCGTAGCGAGGTACACTCGCGAATGTACTGTGGTATACATTCGTTTCGCGTGTACTGCTCTTCCCTTGTCGCTGATTAACTTGCGTATTTTGGAAGTCTGCGCCCAGCGATACGACCCTGTGCCCCGGGGGGAGGGGAGGCGGCTGCGCGCGCGGCGAGAGCCACGCGCCCGGAGGTTTCATGTATGTGGTGTGTTTAGGATCGATCGCCCCGAAATCGGAGTTGAGTGAATGCCGAGATGAAGGGGGGTCACGCGGGGAGCGACGACCGGTCGTAGCAGGACGATGCCAGTGCATGGTTTCCGTGCGCTGAGGGGTCACCCGCGTGCTCACGGGACGCGTCGTTGGGCGCCTCGGACTCGGTCTCGAGCTGGTGTTACGAGGTCGAGACTCAACGTCTGCAGCGATTTTTTCCTTCAATGCTTTCGCGAGTTCATCGCGCGTCCCGGGGGTTGAAATTGACGCGACGCGGGAACGGTCCGGCGTCAGGATGAAGTTATTGGACCACGGCTCCCGCGAGCTTGGCATGGTGTCCAATTCGACAAACGGGGACACCACCGCACGTCCCGTCGACTGGCAAATTCTGGGAGAGTGTTCGACAGAAAGTCCACTCGCAAAAAATGGAATCGGCTAAAGTTCCAAATCCGGCCCGTCCGAGGCCACACTGTGAGGCTCTGGCGCCCCAAAGCCCCCTGCTGCCGCGTGATACAGCGTAAATCTACGCGCTTCTCCGGTGGTAGGGAGCGATGCCGCCTAAGAAGAATGCCGAGGAGGCGACCCCCCCACCGGTGGCGGACGCTACCGAAAATGCCCCAGATCCAAAATTGCTGGAGCAAAAGGCGATGGTCGAGCGCGAGTTGGCCGCGTCTCACCTCGCGGCTCGGCTCGCGCGGTACCAAATGGACGCCGCGTCGCTGGTGGATGCGCGCGCGACTTTAATGGATGATCTTGAATCCATCCGCGCCAAGTCCGGTAGCGCGAACGCCAAGCTCTCGGAGCAACTGCGGGGCAAAAATGCGACGGTCGCTTCGCTGCGAGCGAGATTAGCGGAGGTACACGAGGAATGCGAAGCGGGACGGGAGCACGGTGAGGCTCGTTTAGCCGCGTTAGCAGCGGAATCGGTCGAACGACGCCACGCGATGGTTGCTGATTTAGCAGCGCGAGACGCGTTAGTAGCCCAACTCAACTCGTTCGAAGACACCCGGGAGACTATGCATGGCGAACTCGCGGAGAAGGAGCACCTCCTGGCGAATGCGCGGACCGAGCACGAGCAAACGACGCGCGCGCTTGAAACGGACACAAGGCTGGCGAAGCAACAGATGAAGGAAGACTTGGCGCGAAAAATCCGGGAGGCGAAGCGGGAGATGAAGGAAACCACGGACCGGCAACTCGCGGGCACTACTAAAAGGACGATAGCGGAGAATGAACAAATGCTCGGCGAGCTGCGGTACCAGCAAAGGGAAAGCGCAGCGATGGAGGATCGAAGGATAAAATTCATAGCGGAAGCGAAAGCGGCTGAAGACTCGTTGAGAATTTCGATGAACCAGGAACGGGAGGTGGCGATGTACAACGTGGGGCTGTTGAGAGAGCTCCGGGGGCTGGAGGAGCGCCTGCGGGGGGAGCGAGCGGCGGCGGCGCTGGAACGCGGGGATGGGAAAAGTAAATTGAAGAAAAACGCGAAAACGGAACCAAGCGCATTCACGCATTCGAACGATGCGGACTTGATGCTTGAAACAATTTCGAGGCGCATAGCCCGAGCTGCTGCGGAGCGGGAGGAGACTGAGGCGGAGATTGAGTTGTTGGAAGCGAGCGTTTCGGCTGGGAAGGAAACGAACGGTTTAGGCACCGGAAGGGAGGACGTCGTTGCTTTTCTGCGGACGTGCGCGCGGGACTTGGAGGAGAGCGAAGGCGACGCTGGGTCGGACCCTAGGTGGGGTCAACGACGAAATATGGTCAACGCCGCGCTGAAGGGGATACGCTCAGGTGTCAGTGTCGAGGAAATGCTCGCGGCGATGGTGCAGGAGTGATATCAACTGTAGGTTTAGCTTTTTTATTCCATCAACTTGGAAAAATATCGTTTCTTCCGAACGTAAAAGTCTTGGTCGTTACGAAATGCACAAAACTCCAGAATCGTCGACGCGTGGGCCCGCGACACTGGGTTCGGGATCGAGGAATGACTGCCTCGATAGAACCCGACAAGCTCACAGTGCCTAAGCTCAAGGCTGAGCTCAAGAAACGAGGCCTTGAGCAAGATGGCCTGAAGGCTGTGCTGTTGGCTCGGCTGAAGGAAGCAATCGGGGGCGTCGAGGAATCCCTCGGGGGTGACGACGCCCCCGATCGCTTCCTTCAGGATGCACTCGAGATAAATGCTGGTGCAATTGTGCGTAACGTTACCTTCGTCGGTCATTGGCGGCCCGCGATGGATGCCTTCGCGGCACGCGTCAAAAATGGCGAAGTGGAACCGGGTACCGTCGGCCCGACGTTTCAGGGATTGAATTTAGGAACCCGAGAGGCGGTCCATGCAGCCGCGCGAGAGCTCGGCCTCGCCTCCAAGAGCGAGGGCTCTGATGACGACGGCACACGCACGGTTCGCGTATTCGCCCGGAAACGCCCTGCGTGGACGCACGCCTCCGCGGGTATCAGTACCGGCGACGCCCCCGCGTCGATCTCGAACCACGACACCGCCTCCGACGACATTTCCGAAGAAAGCCCCCACGGCCCCAGCGCGTTCGAAACGAGTTTGCCCGATTTGCGCTCCACCCCGTTTGACATGTACAAAGCGCTTCGCATCCCCCGGAGTGATGAGAAAACAGGTGGGTACTCAGGAGGCACTGCTAGGGCGCGCGCCTCGTACCACAAAGAAGCCGTTCGGACATACCCCACGTCTGACCGGTACCCGGGCAGAGGGGCGTGCGACGGTTGCGGCGGCGCGTTGACGTTGGGCCGGTGGATGCACCGCCCGGCGCCTCTTCGCTCTGACGCCCCTGATGACGACCCAGAGTTCGGGTTGATGGACGACGAAGAGGACAACGAAGGCGATGCGATCATCGCATCCTCCATAGGGGATCAGAAAAGAGAAGTAAACACGGCTTTCCAAAACTTTACACGCCGTCGACGCGATTTGTGTCCTCCTTGCTTCCACCGCGAAACGCGCGAACGGCCGGGTGGCAAGCGCTTCGGCGACGACACAAGTGACGCGAAGAAAGACTTTACCGATATCCAAACTTTCAAAGACTTAGGACGCGAGCGGCCGAGGTATGATATCACAGCGTACGCTGCGTTTCGAGAGCGACGCACCGCGGCAGCGGATAAGGCCGCGAAAGCCAACGCCAGAGCGCTCGCCGCCGTCGCCGGTCCTGAAGCGATGGCGCTAGCGGCGGAGATGGATGCGATGGAGACAAAAAAGGAAACTGAAAAAAAGACTGTTGAACAAAACGATGATATACTCAGTGACCAAACTCCAAACTCCTCCGAAACCACCCGTTTCGCGGCTGAGGTTTCCAAGTTCCAGAAGGTGACGATCGCGTATTTAGTGCTTCGCGATGCCGAGCGCCAACGCGTTTTGGACGAAGGCGGGTACAAAGCGCTCGTGAAACACGAATCTCATCTCGAAAACGACGTCTTCGATTGTGATCCGTGGGACGTGTACGAGCGTTTCTTCAAAGGCGAGGAGGAAGAGGACAGGCAGTACTTGCTGTTACACGGGGGAGGCGAGGACAGTGACGAGGAGGAGGAGGGGGATGAGAGTGACGAAGAGAGCGATGACGACGCGATGGTGGAAGAGGCGCTGGTATCGGCCAAGCACGAGCGTTTCGAAAAAGCAGAAGAGGCTGACAGAAAAGCTGAGAATTTAGAGGCGCCTCCTGCGCCGCCGGTTAGCGTGCTGATGGCGATGCACGACGTTGTTGGAGTGAACGGCACTGTTGTTGATGGTGAAGGTGATGACCTTCCCGGGATGGGGGGCAAGGACGTCTGGCGCGTCATGGCGGAGAGGTACGGGGAAGACGCGGTGGGGGATGGAGTGGAAGACGAGGACGAGACGGATGACGAAGACGATGAAGACGAACCCAACCCCTGGACCGACCAAACCTCAGCGCACGTCGTGTACATGGGGTGTCCCAGCGAGGACGACGAGCCTTATTTTTCGGACTCTGATCCTTCAGACGAGGAATCAGACGGGCCTCCGGAAGAGGTCCCGGTGAAGCGAAAGAGACAAGATGACGAAGACGACCAAGTCGATAGCGGGTAATACTCGTAAAGCTCTCAAAACATTTCAATGAAAACTCAAAACTAAAAACTTCCTCCCCGTCCTAAGCGCACTTCATCTTCCAGAACCTCCACCTGCTCCGCGCCCGTTTCCGGATCGACGCTCCTCAAATCAATGCTGTGTCTCGGTGTACCTCGCGGAGACGTACCTCTGGGCGACCCCGGCACCTCGTCTTTGTCCAGCAGACGCTCGCCGCTCACCGCCATCGCCGCGGCGCCGAGGGGCGCCGTTATCAGAATCGACAGTACGCCGAGCGCGAGAATAATCTCCGCTCTGTCCGCTTCAATCGAGTTTGTTCCATACGCTTCAACAGCGGCATCATACGGCAACCCCGCAAGTGCAGCCTGTACCGTGGCTTTCGGGGTCCACGCCACGGCGATGAAAACGCGTTCCTTGACGGATAAACCCCCCCCCCCGGCTGCAAAAAAAGCCGTGAAACACCGCGCTACGAGCCCGCAAAATAAAGTCAAAATCCCAAACCCGGCGACGTCGCCTTTCAGCCGCGACGCGTCCACCGCGGCGCCGATCAAACCGAAGAGTAACGGCTCACCTAGCTTGGCCCATACTACGTTCAACAACAATCCAGTGGCTTTCGCCGGTTTCGGCCCCCAGGTTTGCGCCGCCGCCGTGGACATCACAAGCGACGCCAAAGCGGCGCCGCCTGAGAATTCCCAACGCGCGCCCGCGAACAGCGCGATGGACACGACCGCCATCAGCGCGAATCCTCTCGCCGCGGCGCTGTATCTATCCACCGTGCTGTCTTTCGTGCTATTCGCCCCGGTATCTATGCTAATTTTCTTTGTTGTGGATTCTGTTTCGTCCGGCGGCAACACCACGCCTAGAACCTTGCCTGTCACTACCCCCGCCACAGCGCCTCCGAAGATTTGCGTCGGGGCTTGCCACGCCGCGGCGGCGGCCCCCCCGGCGCCCATTCCCGGCAGAAACGACGCGGCGACTCCGAAGCCCGCGATGGCGTACACCACGTCCACTGAGGCTGCAGTGATTGCTAGGGCGGGTACGCCCGCTTTCACGCCCCTGCCGTGGTCCTGTAGCGCCAGCATCGACGGCACCACCACCGCCGGTGAAATTCCCGCGAAGAGAAAACCGAGCGCCGCGCAGTGCGCCCACGGAAGATCTAACGTAGGTCGCGCGAGTAACGTAACTACCAACGCTTCCGCGGTCGCCGGGCCGAACGCTAACCGCTTAATCGCCCATCGCAAGCGGTACACTGCCTTGACGTCTAAACTCAGACCTGCTCTTGCCAATACCACCCCGAGCGCCGCGGTTCGCGCCGCCGCACTGAATCTCGCATCCACCGCCGCGCCCACCGCATCGCCCACACCCGGGATGTTGCGTAGCAGGAAACCGGCGATGAGCTGGCCCAACAGCGCGGGCATAGGGGGGAACCGTGCTACGACCCGCCCCGCTCCGAAACTCGAGAACAACACCACGAACACGGCGAACACCGCGCCCCCGGGGCCGAACGCGGGGCCCACCGCCAAGCGTCCCGCGCCCCACCAGATGAGAAGTCCCACGATCGCGATGAAAAGCCGCCGCGCATCTCGGACGTGCCTCACCGTTTCCTCGGGGGACCACATTGCAAACAAACCAACTACGCGGTGTTTCTGTCAATAGCGTTGCTTTCGGCCTTCAAACGCCTCCGTACGCGCGTCCGTCTCCGAGGCGCGCACCTATGTCTGCCAAGACAACAAAGCGGGCACACGCTTTTCAAGTTTCTCGGAGTGCCGAGGAAACTGAACGACACTTGGCCATTTCGTGTCCAAGAACACACTTTGTGCGACACGTCACCGATGGCGACGTTGACATCAGCATCGGCATCGGCATCGGCGGCTCCGTCGCGGCGGCAGGGGCACGGCCGTGTGTCTCGAGTGACTCCCACCCGTGGTGGCACTCGTGAGAACCGCGCTTCTCGTGTGGTGACGACATCTGCCGCGGACCCGACCTCTTCGTTGCCTCAAGCTCTTTTGGATGCCATGTCCAAGAAGTTCACGGATGATGTCGCCGGGGTTGCGGCGATGTTCGACGACGCGCCCGCGCGGTACCCCCGACCCCCGACGCTCCCGGTGGCGGGAAATACACTGGACATCGCGCAGGGCGGGCACGAGATTTTGCTTGAGTGGGCGCTGGAGTACGGCGCGAACCCCGCTGGTGTTCATGAGGTGAAGATGCTGGGGCAGACCATTTTGCACGTGGTGGACCCGCTCATCGCGCGCGAGCTGATGGTCGCTAAGAGCGACGAGTTCCCTGACCGTGGGGTCAGCGCGATGGCCAAGTTCTTCAGGGAAGACCAGGCTGCGTTCGTCAACACGTCAGGAGAGCAGTGGATGGCGTACCGGAAAATGGGCACCGCATCCGTGAACGGCTCGGCGCTCGACCGGCTCGCGGGGAAAGTCGCTGAACGCTCCGAAGCGCTTATGGAGAAATGGAAAACGAAATCTTCTTCTTCGAATTCTCTTGAAATCGACGTTGATACCGCGACGCAAGCAGTTACGTTAGAGGTGATTCACGAAGCATTGTTCAGCGAGACGCTTGACGTTATCGATGAAGACCCGAAGGCGGTGAAAATAGCGCAGTCGTTTCGACGATTCAACGAAGCGAACCAGGATCTTTTAAACGACTTTCTACAGCTGTACCAGAAGTTCGACACACCTGATGCGCACCGGCGGGAAACACACAGGCAAAGGTTACGGTTGCACTTCGACCAGAGGGCGGATAAACGACGCGCGCTTATTGCGCAAACGGGCGACGCAAAAGACGCGCCGCAGGATTTGCTCACCGCTTTGCTCACCGCGAAGGACCCAAACACGGGCGCGCCGTTGACGCGGGACGACATTAATTTAACCTTGACGGAGATGATGGTCGCGGGGCACGACACCACGGCGGCAACGGTGGCGTGCTTGTTGACACTGTTAGCGGCTAACCCTGATTCCTTAAGGAAAGCCAAGGAAGAGGTTGATTCCGTGTGTGCATCGCTGGACGGAAAATTGCCGAGCACGGTGAAGCAAGTCGCGGAGTTGACATACCTGGACGACTGCATGAAAGAAGCCATGCGTTTGTACCCGGCGGTGATGATCGTGGTGCGGAAAGCGGACGAGGGCGTGGGCGGTGAGTTAGGGGACGGCAGAGTGGAGATTCCAAAAGGAGCCGGAATGTGGATCTCGCCGTACGTCATGGGACGTTTACCGGAGCATTGGGGCGGCGATTCCAACAACACAAAACGGTTCCGCCCTGAGCGTTTCGCCGAATTCAGAGATGACGGCGTCAAGGAACCCCCCGCGTTCATGCCCTTTGGAGGCGGACCACGCGTGTGCCTCGGGTCGAGGTTCGCGATGCTGGAAGGGAAGGTCACAGCGGCAGCGATTCTGAGAGATTTCGACTTGACACTGACGCCCGAGCTTTCGCAGAAACTGAACGACGCAAAAGGTGAGCTTCCCATTTCGTACGCCGCGGGGCTCATGAGCTTCCCAGAGCCCCTGAGGCTCATCGCGAAGGCTAGGAAAGGGAAAGGAAATGAAAAGAGTGGAGCGAGGTGAAGGAAGAGTGGAGTAGTGTACCTTATGATATTTATTGTGAAACTAGTTTTATAGTCCAACGCTTTCTATTTCTATAGTTCGCACTGTATACGGAACAAGTACGTTTCGTCCGGACGTCTCTCCCCGGTCAACACAACGCGACAATGTCTATCAGTGGAGGCTCGTTTCGGACCGTGTGTGGTGCGCAGGTTTCGAGCCGCCGCGTCACTGTTTGTTCGCGCGCGCGTTGCTTTTTCATCGAGGGAGATTGGCGAAGTGTTCCGAACTTTGGGTACATTTATTTTTTGATGCCACATACCTATACATTTCTTACGCGATGGCGCACATCACCTCGTCCTCCGGGGCGTGGTCCGCGGTGGCTTCGTCTTTCCTGAGGTACACGATTTCGTGTCCCTTGAACACCACCGTGCCGCCTTGCTGCACGCTGTCGATGGACTCTTTCGGCATCAGCGGCTTGTACCCCTTCATGGCGCTTTTGATTCCGTCAGTACCGCGCTCTTTGATGCGTTCGCCGGTTATTTTCGTGAAGAACAACCGTCGCACGCCTTCCACAACCTTCGGATCGAAAAACTTACTCTCGGTGCCGTCCAAATCACCGTACAGCTCAAGCGCTTTGTACGCGGAACGAGACGGGTCGACGAACAAGTTCTCTTCAGGGAAGGGCAGGGATTCGCAAAACGTCTTGCCACTCTCTGCAGTACCTACGCCAACCACCACCAGGAGCACGCCTTTCGGGTCGAGCTCGCGAGTTTTGAACTTCGCGAGCTCGGCGGCGTGCTCCCAGCAGAACACTCATCCGAAGTGTCGGAGGAACGTGACCACGACGGTTTTGTCTTCGTCCCAGAACGGGATGGACTTGGGGTTCCCATTCACGTCGAAGAGTTGGACTCCGGCCATGGGATTGGCGGTCGGGACAGCAGTCACTGCGGTAGAGGCAGAGGCACGGATGGGGGCCGCAGCGACGCGGCGCCTGATCACACCGCGTGCACCGCGAAGGCGCGCCGGAACCGCCACATGAGCGGCGGCGGTGAGCGCGGACGACGTCATCGCGTCTCGAAAGGTGAAACGGGCTACGTGAACTCTGTAACTTTGTTGACACTTGTCGCGCTCTGCGTGCTCCCGAAAACGAACGCAAATCCATGGTTTATTAACTCGTCTTTCTAGTCGATCTTTTGAAATGGATGACGTCGATGGCTTGGTCACCTCTACTTTTTTCAGCCACAGGAAACGAGGAGCTTCAGTGGGAGTCGCGCGGAGTGCACACGACCTGCCGCGATGTCGACCTCCAAACTGAGCATCGATGAGTCCTCTTCCTCGTCCAGCGAGCTCGCCGTGGTGGATGTTTCAGTGAACGTGGCGGATACGGAGGCGGCGAAGAAGCCGGTGGGCGCCGCCGCCCTGGGCATCATCAGCGACAAAGACATGGAGCCCATCAAGTGGCACACGCCCAACCCGTTTGAGCAGCTGACGTTCTGGCACGTAACTCCGCTGATTTCAAGGGGTCACGTGCGTCGCTTGGAACCCGAGGACCTGTGCGCGTTGCCTGAGATGGAGTCGGAGAAACTCGCCAACGCGTTCGACCGAGATTGGGCCGCTGAGCGTGCGAAGAATCCGGACAAGCCATCGTTGGTTCGAGCGTGTCTAGTCGGGTCAAGGCCCACGTTCCTGTTCACCGCGGTGCTTTACCTCATCGCGCAGGCTACTCTTTTCAGCGGCCCGCTGCTCCTGCGGCAAATCGTGGAAGCCATCGAGTGCCAGGAAAGGGGAGGCACGAACTGCGCGAGCACCATGGACATGTACGTCTTCGCGCTCATCATGACCCTCGCCGGTGTGGTGCAGAACTTCTGCCAGGCGCAGCAGGACTTCTACATGCAGCGGCTTGGTGTCCGCGTCAGGAACAGGCTGATGTGCGCGCTGTACCGCAAGTGCCTGAAACTCTCACCCCAGGGCCTTCAAGAGGAAACCACCGGGAAGATCGTCACGTTGATGTCCAACGACGTCAACAAGTTGCAAGATTTGTTCCAGCTGTTACACAACCTCTGGGGCGCGCCCATTTTCATCATCGCCTCGTTCGTGATGCTGTACGACGTGATTCAGTGGAGCGCTTTCATCGGGTTTGCGTGCATTTTGGTCGCCGCCCCGTTGACGTTTATGGTGGCTAAAACGCTGTTCGAAATTCGGAAAAAGCTCGTGAAGTGCGCGGACGGGCGTATTGACATCCTAAGCGAAGTCGTCAACGGCATGCGCGTAATCAAGTACTACGCCTGGGAAAGCGCGTTCGCGGCGCGTGTACGGGAAATCAGGGACAAGGAAGTCAAGTTGATCTGGGCATCGCAACGCGTCGGCGCGCTGTTCGGCGTGGCGCTGTTCTCTACACCGGTGTTCATCGCCGTGTGCTCTCTCGGGTCGTACTCGCTTGCCGGGAAGACGCTCACCGCATCCACGGCGTACACCGCGCTCGCTTTGTTCAACATGCTCCGATTTCCGCTGATTTTGGTTCCCTTTTTGTTGACTACACTGCTCAACGCGTTAGCCGCGGTACAGCGTTTGGGCGCGTTTCTACTCCAAGACGAGTCGCAGACCGTGGAGGTTGACATGTCTGAACCCGGACGCGTCACTATTACAAACGCCACGTTCAGGTGGCCCAAGGCGCCGAAGAAGCAAACCGAAGAGCCCAAACCGGAACCGCCCAAGAAGAAACCCAAGAGAAAGGGTGTCCCGGTGAAGGGCGTGGACGACGCGCCTACTGACTCGATGACAATCGCCGCGCTTGAACCCGAACAAGCGCCATTTGAGATTTCCGGAATCGATTTGGACTTGAAGCCTGGGTCGCTGACGATGGTGATCGGCCGCGTGGGGTGCGGCAAATCAACGTTCCTAAGTGCGCTGAACCGGTTCGTGCCGAACGTTGAGGGTGACTTTACCGTTAGCGGCCGAGTTGCGTACGTCGCGCAGCAGGCCTGGATCCTGAACAGCACGATCAAGGATAACATTCTGTTCGGCAAGCCGTTCGACGCCGCGAAGTACGAGCGGTGCGTCAAGGCATCTCAGCTCAAGACTGATTTCGAAATTCTGCCGGGCGGAGACGGAACGATCATCGGCGAGCGCGGCGTGACGCTTTCGGGTGGCCAGAAGCAGCGCGTCGCCATCGCCAGGGCAGTGTACGCAGCGGCGGACGTTTATTTCCTGGATGACCCGCTAAGCGCGGTGGATAACCACGTCGGGCACGCGCTGTTTGACCAGGTGCTGGGGCAGGACGGCGTGTTGCGAAACTCCACGCGCGTGCTGGTTACGAACGCGCTGCAGTATCTCCCCAAAGCGGATCGCGTCGTGGTGCTGGAGGACGGCAAGGTTGCGGAGATGGGCACGTACGACGAGCTTATGAGTAAGGGTTTGAACTTTGCATCGTTGATGGCTGCGCATGGAATTGAAGACGAAGACGCGGGCAAGACCAAGGATGGCAAGCGAGGACCTTCGGTTGATTTGAAAAGGGGACCAAGCATGGACGCCAAGCGGGGACCCTCTGTGGACGGCAAGCCCGTCACCCCACAAAAACCCGCCCCACAGAAGGGCGAGATGGGCGCTGAGGAGGAGCGTGCTGTGGGCAATGTCGGCGGGGCCGTGTATCTGGCGCTGTTCAACGCCACGGGCAGTAAAATGACCATCCCCGTCGTTGCGCTGCTGTTCACCGTGGAGTACGGATCAAAGGCATTTTTGGATTTCTGGCTCTCGTGGTGGGCCGCGGACGAGTACGGGTGGGAATCGAACCAGTACCTCGGCATTTACTTCGCCATCTTCCTGTTCAATGGCATGGCTATTTTCTTCCGGTCACTGATCATTTACTTTTTCCTGGTGAGGGCCGCGAATAACCTTCACAAGGGTTTACTCAACAGGGTGATGAAGTTCCCCATGTCATTCTTCGACACCACGCCGTCGGGCCGTGTGATTAACCGGTTTTCGCGCGACACGGAGACGATTGATATCGTCCTCCCCGGGATCATCATTCAGTTTCTTGGTTGCATCACGTCGATTGTCACCACGCTAGCGATCGTGTGCGTCGCCACAGGCTGGTTCACGGTAGCGCTACCGCCCATTCTGTTCGTGTACATCTCCGTGCAGAGGTTCTACATCCCGGCGTGTCGCGAGCTTCAGCGAATCGAGAGTATTTCACGCTCTCCCATTTACAGCGGGTTGGGCGAAGCCGTCGCGGGCGTGGAAACCATCAGGGCGTTCAGGCAGGAGTCACACTTTATTGGTATTTCCGATAAATTGATTCGGCACAACGCGGATGCGTTCGTGACTCAAAAGCTCGCAACGGGGTGGCTCAGCACGCGGCTGCGGTTCCTAGGCACCGCAATTGTGGGGTGCGCCGCGTTTTTAGTGATTCAAGGCAAGGTGTCCGCGGGCATCGCCGGTCTGTGTTTGGTGTACGCGTTAGACGTCACCAAGTACCTGGAGCACGGCACGAACATGGCCACTGAGTTGGAAACTAAGATGAACGCGGTGGAGCGGGTGGTGGAGTACACGGATTTGCCGCTGGAGAGTCCGCACGACGATGACCTGAGCGTTGCGCTAGGATTACCAGTCGCGTGGCCTGAAAAGGGCACGCTTGAAGTCACGAAACTAAACATGCGGTACCGCCCTGGGTTGCCGCTGGTGCTGAAGGACCTGAGTTTCGTGGCTCTAGGCGGGGAGAAGCTCGGGATTTGCGGCAGGACGGGTTCGGGGAAGTCAAGCCTGTTCACCGCGTTGTTCCGCATCGTTGAACCAGATTCGGGGGTTGTGAAGATTGATGGGATTGATGTCAAGACGCTCGGTTTACACCGCCTGCGTTCCAAGATGGCGATGATTCCGCAAGATCCGTTCATGTTCGCCGGAACCATACGCACGAACCTAGACCCGTTCGACGAACACAGCGACGTCGCAATTTGGGAAGTTCTGGAGAAGGTTGGATTGCGAGGTACGGTGGAAGAAGCGGCGTTCAAGCTGGAAATGGAGGTTGTGGACAACGGCGCGAACTTTTCGTTGGGGCAGCGGCAACTTCTTTGCATGGGCCGGGCGCTTTTGAGAAACTCGCGCATCCTGATGATGGACGAAGCGACGGCTTCAGTGGATATGGACTCAGATGCGTTGATTCAAAAGACCGTTCGCGAGGCGTTTGCGCACTGCACTACGCTTACGATCGCGCACAGGCTGAACACGATCATGGATTCCGACAAGGTTGCGTTTCTTGATGACGGCCGACTGACCGAGTACGGCGAACCTAATGAGTTGCTCAAAGATAAAACCGGCTCTTTCACCGCGCTTGTCAACCAAAGCGGGTCTAAAAACTCGAAATTCTTGGCCTCGCTCTCGGAACAAGCAGCCTCGAAGAGAGCGTCGGCCGTTAATTTGACCGAGCTGGATGGGAGCGAATAAGCCACATGACTTGAGTACATAGATAATACCATTCTTTACAGTAAATGCATTGCAAATTGTTTCATAATAAAGGCACGTCGTCTCTCTACGCTCCTCCACACTCAACTTACGCTCTCTTGGTTCTTTTCTTCCCGCTGTCCGTTTTCTTCACTCCCGCTTTCTTGCCCCCGTTCAAGAGTTTAAGGCACAGCCCCATGAAGAACCCCTGGCCCACGGCGCACGTCATGACGCTTTCCCAGGTGAGCGCGTCGGTCAAAGTTTTGTGCGCGGGTTGCGTTCCCCAATTCGAGGCTAGAACTTTCGACGCGCATGTGATGAAGAAGGTTTCGGTGACGAACGCTTTGGGCTTTATGGCGACCATGGCGCCCATCACGGCCAGGATGACGCACGCCCCGGCAATACGACCGAAGCCCTGCATCATCGCATCAGGCATCATCATGAACATCGCGCCGATGAACTCGCCTCGGCCGATTATCCGGGACCCCAGGTGCGGCATCTTGCCCCTGGCTTTCTGGATGCCGATGAACAGCATGGCGAGCACGACGACGAACAAGCTGGTGCGCGCGCTTAAAAAGCCGTGCGCAGTGTGCACGACGCGGATGATGGGGTTGGACATCGCGGTAAGGTCTGAGAGCTGTCGCAGGTCGGCGGCGATTAAGGAAGTGAAAACCTTGATTCTTAATCGTGCCGACAAAGCTTCCGCGAAAAGCTACGACTCGCCGTGTCGCCGACGTCAGCGCCGTTCGACATCAGAAGGACCGTCTATTGACTCAAGGAATTTGCGGCGCCGCTTCCTGGACGGCGCGCCGACACAATTTCACGCGGGAAAGAAAAAGGGGCGCGCCAGTATTCCCCGCGCAAGCGGCCACGCTCGTCGTGCGCACTCCGCGCTCGTCTTTCCCATTGTCTTGTCCCGCGTTCGACCCAACTAACGCGCGCGACTCGCGACTTTGTCGCCGGCGCTTGGGCGCGATCGTCCAGCGGACATTCGTGATCTTTCGGAAGGATTGCGCCAATTCATTTCTCGGTCACCGACACCCTTGACTTGTCCTCACTTCGGCATCATGCTCAAGCGCAAGCTTAAGCAGTGGCTGGGTGAGCACGAACCAGGTGTACATGTCAAGATGGAACCTGACGTGCCATGGTGTTCCACTCCCGAGCTCCCGCGTTCCCCCTCATCCTCGGCGGTGAATCGGTACCCGAGCATGAAGACCAAGCTGTTGGGCCCGAAGCTCGAGCCCCCCGGTTCCCCGGATTCCGCGAAAGAGAACGGCGACGTGAACGGCTCAAAAGGCGCGTACGCGTCTGAGTTCAAGTCCACCGTGAACCTCGCCGCCGCGGCTGCGTTCGCCACCGGCCTGCCGTGTGGCAAGAAAATGCGCGAGCAGGAAAAGTTCAAGCCTTCGTCGCCGATGAAAACCACGCGCGTGCAGGCGGAGGCGTCCGCGGACGGCTCCGAGCGGTGCGAGTCCCCGAAACCGAACGGCCGTTCAAAGCCCCCGACTCCGAAACCCAGCAGGGTAAAGCCCAGCCCCGCGAAACCCAAGCCTGGTAACTCATACAACTCGGGCCCAGCGTCTTCGGAAGAGACGGGCGAACCCAAGGAGGAAACGGATGAGGAAGTCGCGCGGAGGTTACACCAGGAGTTCAACTGCGCGCCTGTGAGGCAATCCAGGTCCCGGGGCGGGAAGCTGTGCGCCGGTGAAGCAGCGGAGGACCCCGTGCACGGCACGGATCCCGGTATCCTGCCGTCGTGCTGAGCCATGTACACGCAGTCTCGCACGAAGGCTGTTCCGTACGGGTTCATCTGCGGGTACCCCGTGGCTGGAGTTTCATCGGAGCTTTACGGGTACTACGAGGGCCAGGGCGGCAAGGCGGGTGCGCAGGGGGCTTCCGTAGTCGCGGCTATGAAAAAGTGGGGCGAAAACGAAGCAGGCACCGCGGGCGGCACGGAATTAGGATTTCCCGTGTGCAAGCGCGGGTTCAAGCCCTTCGGCGAAGACGGCGAAGTTTTGTTCGGGTGCGGGAAGCACAACGCGGCGCGTTACGCGGCGATGTCCCAAAAGCCCCCCAAAGGCGGTCAAGTGAACGAGAAAGGCCTTTACCTACGACCAGGGTGGGAACCCTTCGACCAGTGGGTGTTCGGGGAGAAGCCGCAGATTTCCGGAACTAGCGACGAGGAAGACACCGCCAAGACTGACGCAACGGAGGATGACGACGCGGACGAAAACGCGGCGTCGCCTCCCCCTAAAGCCAGCAAACCGCCCCGCGCGCCGAAGATGACTGGCGTGAAGAAAGGCAAAAGCCGCCTTGCGGTTGCCGCCACCGCGTAACAAAATTGAAACGCACCCCGGGTATGCGCACGTGACGCCAGAGACTCAAAACGCATCGATTGAAAAATCAGCGCGAGTTTCGGCTGAAATAATAACGCGCATAAAACCGAGGGTACGTGGGTAACACCTGTACTGTATAAAACGATAGACGATTAGTTGCAATTGAAGCACTTATTACATTATTACGACTCTAATGTTACGACGCTAAGCAGCGCTCTTCTTCTTCTTCTTTTTAGGGGTGGCGTCAACCTCCGCCACTTTCTTTTTCGGTTTCTTCTCCGCCGCCGCGCTTTTCTTGGGCGCCTTCGCCCCCGCCGCTCTTTCCGCCTCGAGCTCCGCCTTGGCCTCCGCGAGCATGCGCACGCGCGCGTTCTTTTTCTTGGACGGCTTTGTATCAGCCATGTCGTCGTCCACCCCCCGGCCGACGCCGTACCCGTCGCCCTCGCCCTCCGCTCCGTCCGAGTCC
>MDSY01074729.1_pt1 | contig 41179 bp, 48 predicted proteins | sample 811131 | NCBI WGS metagenome assembly MDSY01 (sample SAMN05326643, study PRJNA326480) | marine metagenome | isolation source: seawater | place: Atlantic Ocean: South West | collected 2010
GCTGAGATAACCGATATGAAAAAGAAAGCAGCACAAGGTAAATCTGGAGTTGTGAGCGGTCAATGAGTTTTATAAAATATAATAAATCATATAACCCAGAATTTACAAATATAATGGGCTTGGATTTAATTGCTGCTACTGGTGATACAGTTACGGAACAAGCAACAGATAGAGGCTGGCGTTATACAGGTTTTAATTCATTAGATCGTCTAGGTGAAATATCTAATATTAGATCTTTTGCCGGTGCTACAACTGAGGAAAGATCTGAATATGACAATTGGGCAAACAGCGGCGCTTATGCTCAGTCATATCAGCCAATGCCAATGGGTGGTACACCAGGACTTATGGGTATAGCTCCTTATGCTGGTATGCCAGAGCCAGGTTCAGGGATTAAAAATATTGGTATTACTACAGATGCATTAAAAGAAAAGTATCCAGATTTCTTTAATGCTAACCCAGATGTAAAAATATTAGAGCCAGAAGAAGCTAACGAAGTATATGGCATTGATGGCCAACTAAAATTTTCAGAGCCTATTTCTAATTTAGAAGCTCACGTTTTAAAAGAAAGAAAAGAACAAGAAATAAAGTTTAACTACGCTCTTGACAATGCTTATGGAGCGCAGTTTTGGAAAGGTATGGGCCTAGAGCTTGGCATGGCTTTAGTCGATCCAGTTAGTATCCCACTGTTTTTTATTCCTCCCCTTGGTGGTGCTAGAGTGGTCGGTGCTTTAGGCCTTACCGGATCCAAAATGGGTACAAGAGCCGTTACAGGTGGTATGGCTGGTTTTTATGGATCAGTCGCAGTTGAGCCTTTAATTTATGGTGCTGCTACACAAGAGCAAGCTGATTACGGGTTAGCTCAATCATTTATGAATATAACATTTGGTACTGTATTAGGTGGCGGACTGCATGTTGTAGGCGGTAGCGTAGTAGATGGTATCAAGTATGTAAGATCTAAACGTCACGGTAAAGCATTTAATACAGCAGTTAGACAAGCTGCAAATGGTGATAGTGTCGAGGTTAGTCCTATCGTGCACCATGGAGATGATGTACAAGTAAAGACACCAACTAATGATCCTGATGCACCAGCAGCACCTGGAAGCGATGCTAACTCGCCAGTACAAAGAGTCGTTGAAGGTGACTCAGATGGACCAGTTGTTAAAGGTGCAACGGCAGAATATAAGCCGCATGCAAATACAACTGAGTCTTTAGAATTAGTAAGAGCAGGAGAAAAAGCTGCACCATTAAGTGGCGTTAAATTAAAAAATGCCTTAGCGCAAAGCACCGAATATCAAGAAGCTGTTGAAGCTGCTACTAAAGCGGGTGCTAAAAACAAAATTGCATTTCGTATCAAAAATCAAAATGGCGACTTTATCCTTGTTCGAGGTGAAGAAGGACCGTTACGTCTTTTTGATGAAGAACAGATAGGAAGTAAAGCAGGTGATCCACTAGAGCTTGGAGAAAAGGCACACATGTCTATGCTGATGCATGGCGTAGATATGGCTGCATCTGATATTAAATATAAGGCATCTGTAAAATTTGATGAAGGTGAGATTACACATCTCATTGATATAGACAATGCCGTATTTAATCCAAAGATGAACCAGAATAATGTGGTAGTGGCAGCACCTAGCGAAGCAGTAAAATTATTTTCTGGCGATCCTAAGATTATAGCATTCAGCGACTCTATGCCATCTGGTAAGAATGCCGTTGACCAAGCTATGACTAAATTTGATGAAGGTGAATTTTTACCAGAAAATAAATCGCCACAATTTGATGAACAACTTTTAGATACAAATTTACAGCAAACAGGAGATCAAGCTGGTACACAAAAAGGTGGCTTCTTTACAGATGCTGCTACAGGCCAACAGTATTATGTTAAATATCCTAAAGATATACAGGCTGCTAAGAACGAGTTTTTAGCTGCTACGCTATATAGAATGTTTGGTGTTGCATTTCCTGAGCCAAAGCTAGTTGGTAATTCAAACGGTGAAATTGTAGGTATAGCCTCTAAGATAGTACCTGGCGCTAAGATGATTACGCCAGACGATTTTGCTAAATTACCGGCTGAAGTTAAGCAGCAGTTTGCTGATGACTTAATTGTCGATATGTTTCTAGGCAACTGGGACGTTGTCGGTAATGCACCTAACTTTAATATTATGCAAATGCCAAATGGCAATGTTATACGTATCGATCCAGGTGGGGCGTTAATATTTAGAGCTCAAGGCGGAACTAAAAATATTAATGAGATGGCTATAGATGAAATAAAGTCTATGCTAGATCCTACAAAAAATCCTAGTACATTTAAAGTATTTGAAGCTACTGGTTTATCACAAGCACAGTTTATAAAGAAAGCTCAGTTTGCTGCAGCAAGAATATTTGAAACAGATCAATCAGAAATAAATGCAATTATTGATATTCTAGATTTTACACCTGAAAATGCAACTAAATTAAAATCCTTAATTACAAATAGACGTCAGGCATTAACAGAATACAGCACTGACTTTTTACGTACACAACAAGCTACATCAACTAAAAAAGGTACGATTGTAGCTAACAGCTTGTCATCTGCTAAAAAAGCACTGACTAAAATGAATGACGCACAAGAAACAAAACTAACAGTACAAGAAGGTAAAATACTTAAAAACTATACTGGCAGCAGTTATGCATGGATGAATAACTGGCTGCGTGGAAAAATGAGCCCTAATGAAGCTCATGGCTATGCAAAAATGGTTGGTAAATATGTAGGCATTGATGAACCAACACCGGCACAAACAAAAGAGGTCCTTAACAAGTACACGGGGATACTAGATGCGGCTATTAAGAAGAATACATTACCTCAAGAAATTAGTGTTTGGCGTGGGGGTACCCCTTATACCGCCTTGAACGGTGTCAATGGTTTAAGTCTAAAAGGTAATCCAGCAACAGATGCTGGTACTGCTAAAATGATGATAGGAGGCCAGTTTAAATTAAGCGGTTTCCTATCTACAGGATTATATAGAGGTAAGGCTTTTTCGTTTGGCAGCAGCAGTGATGTTAAATTAAAAATTAACCTTAAAAAAGGTATGCCAGCTTTATATGCTGGTGAAAATAAACATTGGTCATTTGGTAAAAGTGAGTCAGAAGTAATTCTACCTCATGATACTACCTTTGTCGTAAAAAGTGTAGTTAATACTAATAAAGGCAGTTTTGTTGAAGTAGATGCTATGCTGCCAGGAGAAAAATTACCTGCAAAAGTACCGATGCAGCAGTCTATACAGATTGCTAAAAAGTACAACGCTAATAAATCTAATTCTACCGCTGATATAGATGATGCTGATATAGATCTACAAACTAATCCTAATCAGACAAAAGAAACTTTGCTGCCTAATGTATCGAAAGATATGGCCGAGCAAGAACAAGCTATCAATGATCTTGTAGAGCAGATAAATGCTGAGATGCCTAACATGGATCCTAAATATATTAAAGCAGTTACAAAAGAACTTGATAATATAAACAAAGAAGCAGACGACGCAGTAGCGCAAGTTAACGATATATACGAAGCCGCTAAAGCTGCTGCTGTTTGCGTAAGAGGTGCCGCATGAGTATACAAAAATGTATCGCTGTTATTAAGAAAGCTAATAAGAGCGGAACTATCGATGATGACGCAGCAATGAAGATGCTGGAAGAAATCGATGAGTTTATTACAAATGTTAAAAATGCAGATAATGTAGATCAGGAGCTTATGACGCACTTGACTCAACAGTTAAGTGACTCTATGCTTGCTGCTAAAATAGAAAAGCGTAATAAGATTATTAATGCCTTGGCTAAAGCAAGGGCCCGTAATTTTTTAGATAAGTTTGATAATCCTCACTTAGGTATTATGTCGTTACTTGGTGGTACTCTTGAGTCTTCGCACAAGTCTAAATTAAGTATTGATACACAAGGCAAGTCTCTTGCAAATAAATACATCGGCAAGATAATTAAAGATCTAGATAATGAGCATGGCGATCTTCGCTTGTTTATGAAAGGCGGAAAGTTTGATGATGACATTGCTGCTGAATTGTGGGAACTTAAACCAGGCGGTAATCCAGGCGTAACTAAGAATGCTGCAGCAAGACGTATTGCTGAAAAGATACATGCTATACAAGAGCTAGCCGTTAAGAATTCTAATTTAGCAGGATCTTATATTAAGTCATATCCTGGTTATATTATGCGTCAAAGTCACGACATGATTAAAATCAGGAAGATGGGCGAAGATGAGTGGATTGAGTTTATCATGCCACTACTTGATAAAAAGACTTTTAAAGGCGCTGATGCTAAAAAGTTTTTACAAGGTGCTTATAGAGGTTTAGCAGCAGGTATACATAGAAAAGCTGCTGGCGCTGCTGACGATACAGCAAAGCACTTAAATGGTTTTAAAGGTTATGCTAATTTAGGTAAAAAAGCTAGTGCTGAAAGACTATTGCATTTTAAAGACTCTGCTTCATTTATGGAATATAACAGAGCAGTAGGAACGGGAGATCTTAGAGAAGGTATTATTAATGGTTTGCAGCACCACGCTCATAATACAGCTTTAATGAGAAATCTTGGTACTAATCCACAGTCAATGCTAGATGATTTAGTAGCTGAATATCGAGATCGTACAATTAAGAAAGGTAATACAAAGCAGTCAGACTTATTTAAAAGTCAAAAAATTAAAAATTTATATCAAGAGCTAGACGGCTCTGCTCGTATGATTGCTAGTCCAAATCTAGCGCGTATTGGTGCTATTAGTAGAGTTATCGCAAACCTATCAAAACTAGGTGGTGCAACCATTTCAGCTATAACTGATATTCCTTATCAGGCAGCGGAGTTAAGGTATCAAGGTAAAGGCCTAATGTCAGGTTATACAAATGCCTTTAGGAATTTATTCCGCGGCCGAGGAAATAAGGAACAAAGACAGATAGCAAGAGCATTGGGTGTTGGCTTTGATGGAGTCACAGGTGATCTAATGAGCAGGTTTCATGCTAACGATCAATTACCTGGTATGGCAGCAAAAGCTCAACAAAAGTTTTTTAAGATAAACTTAATGAGCTGGTGGAACGATTCTCATCGTACTGGTATGGCCTTAATGATGAGTGCTAATCTAGCAGACAACGCTAATCTTAGTTACAAGCAGCTTGGACCTAGGCTTCAGAATGTATTAAAGCAATATGGTATTGAAGATCTTGAGTGGGAACTATACAGAAACCATGCTGTAAAAGATGCTGGTAATAATCAAGGCAACTTTATGGTTAGTGAGAGCCTAGAAGATATTAGCGATGATATAGTCAAAGGCTACATGAAATCTAAAGGCAAGAGTGTATTTAATGCTAGAACTATAGCAGATGCTAAAAATGATCTAATGACTATGCTTGACTCGTTTTTTATAGATCGTGCTGATTATGGCATTCCAATGCCTGGTGCTAGAGAACGAGCGATTATGAACCAGGGATCTGTAGCCGGTACAGCAACAGGTGAGATGTATAGGCTGCTTATGCAGTTTAAATCATTCCCTGTTACTATTGTACGTAGAGGTTTAGGACGAGAAGTATACGGGCAAGCTAATGGTAAAGCTGATATAACAGGGATTACTCAACTACTAGTTATGAGTACTGTGTTTGGTTACGGCGCTATGATGGCTAAGGATATGCTAAAAGGAAGATCGCCAAGAGAGTTTAGTTATTCAACAGCATTAGCAGCTATGGTACAAGGCGGAGGTCTAGGTATATACGGTGACTTCTTATTTGGTGAATATAATAGATTTGGTCGTAGTTTCTTGTCAACCTTGGCAGGACCTACCTTTGGTCAGATTGACGCGGTAGCAGAACTATGGACAAGGGCTCGTAACGGGGAAGATGTTGCTGCTAACCTGATAAAATTAGCAAAAGATAACACCCCGTTTATTAATGTTTTCTATACTAGAATGGCCATAGATTACTTATTTTTGTACCAGTTACAAGAATTTGTAAATCCGGGGTATCTTTCTCGTTTAGAACAGCGTATAATGACTGAAAATGATCAGCGTTTCTTTATGCCACCCTCTAGAGCAATTCCATACGGTGGCGGCGATAGGCTGTTCGAAGGAGTAAGATAATGACAATAGCAACTGAGGTAAAACGAGTTGTAGAACTAGGTACAGGAGCGACCAACACATTTTATTTTAATGCGCCGGTTGAACTTCTTGACGATCTAGCAGTCTACACATTTGACACAACTACGAATACAGGAGCCCTGCAAATACGAGGCGGCGGTGGAACGTATGACTATACAATGTCAATTAACTCGTCTACCAAATATGCTACGATTACTCTGAATACTAATCTGCCTACCACGCACAGAGTTATTATTGTGCGTGCTATCGATATTACACAACAAGTTGACTATGTTGAGGGTGATCCATTCCCTGCTGAAACGCATGAAGGTGCCCTAGATAAACTTACTCTTATTGCTACTATGCTTAGTGAGCAGATTGATAGATCATTAAAAGTTGCTATTACATCTGCCACTGTAACAAGTATTGAACTCGCAGAACCAGAAGCTGGTCGTGCATTAATCTGGAATCCAACAGGTAGTGGTCTTATTAATGGACCTAACGCTACTGACATAGCTAATGCCCAGACAAATGCTGCTGCAGCAAATCAATCTGCTATAGATGCGGCTGCTGCTGCACAAACTGCGACCAACATTCAAAATCAATTAAGCCCTGGTAATGTTAAGATTAGCGCTAATGACGCAACGGCTAGTTTTGTCGAAGCTAAAATTGTCGAGGGTACTGGAATTAGTATGACAACTAATAACGATGGAGGGAATGAAACAAGATCAGTTGCACTCAGTCCTGCTGTCGGCGCAATAACTAAAGTGCAGCTGGTGAGTAACTTTATTTAGGAGGTGACTAATGAACTATATTAAAATGATAGTTAAAGTTAAAGCCACCGCCGATGGGAATCGATACTTCATTGACGGGTACGAGACTCCTACATTAAGACTAGATGAGGGTAAGTACTATTACCTTGATCAATCAGATCTTAGTAATACGGGGCACCCTCTTAGATTTTCCACCGTTGCGGATGGTACACACAATGGTGGTTCAGGATATACCACTGGCGTGACAACAAGCGGTACGCCTGGTCAGGCTGCTGCATTTACAATGATTAAGGTAGGTGCAAGTACTCCGGAGCTTTGGTACTACTGTAATTCACATGCTGATATGGGTGGTCAAGCAACCACTGACGATGTAGCTATAAATAAGGAACCCTTGTTTGTAGGTAAGTATCGTCAAGACCATACAGAACTAAGGCCAACAGATGCAAACGAGCCTATCCTTGCTTTTAATCCTGGTCGTAACGGATCTAGGATTCATCAGATTGCACTGAGAAACGAGGACCCATCTAACGCTGCGGTACTTCACTTTGGTTACATGAGACCGATATTTAGAAATATTGGTGTTAACCTAGTGCCAGGTAGTACGCCAGCTTCAGATCCCTTTACAATGACAAGAACCGATGCAGCTAACTGGGATGCTTCAACAGATCATTCAGATCTAATTGTTGGAGATCTTATATCGTTAGGTACTTCTGTAGCAGCAGCTAACAGAGGAGCTTATCGTGTTGCATCAATAACAACGACTGTATTAACACTAACTAATACGCCTGGTAATACCATAACCCAGCAGCTTGGTCAGAGTGTAACGGCTTATAAGTTTATATCGATGTTTAGTATGTCGGTAGCAGCTTTAGCAGGTTACGGCGGTGCTGTTGCAGTTAGCGGTATGGACTTGACTCAAGCACCGTGGCTCGATGGTGATAGATGGTGGTTATGTAAACACCCGATATACGTCGCTAAGCCAGCAGATACCGCTGGATCTATAGGTAGTGTTTATATAGATATTTATAGCGGAGATTACTAATGGCTAACAACACCATAACAGTCGACCTTCCTAAAAAAGTTGCTTCTTCTGGAGGAAGCAGCTTTGTTCCTTCATCAGGAGGCGGCGGTCAATTTATGAAAGTCCAGCTTCTTCCTGGAAGCAGGCCACTGTATGGTGATCAAGCAGCTAAGAGTAAAAGCCTATACAATATCGTCCACAACATTAACAAACGAAGTAGTAAGAACTGGCGTCACACTATAACTAATGATCAGCAAGGCGCTGACTCACAATATGCCTTTGTAGTTAACGACGGCTATACTATTGCCATGATGGGTACTAACCAGTATTCAGATAAAGGTGCTGGTAACCATAGCTCATGGGACTATAATGGTGCTACTCTACACTCGCCGATGCAATGGGTAAGTATCAACGGAGATGTACTACGTAAGATTATGATTGGAAGTCTATCAAAAGATGATATTCCTAGCACTTGGACTGGCCATGACTTACGTGAACATTTTGCTGATGGTAAGACCGGCATGCAGATCGTTGGTATATACATGGGATATACCAATATGTTCTTAACTGCCAATGGTATTTTGTGGGCTAACGGTTACAATGGGCACGGACAGGTAGGAGATCAGAGCACCTCGAACCGAGCATCTTTACGTGTAGTTGGCTGGGGTTATACTTACCCTGGCGCGTCATCTAATCACTGGGAAAGACTTTACTGGAATGTTACAACTGATAAGCCAAGAAAAGTAATTCAGTTTAGTAGCTCCGGCGAACAATCAGATTCAGCTTTGTCATTTCATGCCTTATGCGATGATGGTTCACTATGGGGCTGGGGTTATAATGGCTATGGCCAAGTTGGCGTTAACAATAGTACAAGCAGCAACTCATTTACTTATGGCCCTAAGAAATGTGTACGAGGTCCTAAGAGCGGAGAGTCAGGAGTACAATATGTAGAGGACGCCGTCTACGTTAAAGAGACAAATGGCCAATATGGTACGTGCTGGTATATCGACGAAGATGGATTAGTTTGGGCAACAGGCCGTAATTCATATTATCAGATGCAATATGCTCATGGTAATAATCGAACATACTTTGTGCCTTGTGGTCATAATGGTTCAGGTTCAACTAACGTCGGTAAGAAGTGTATAAAGATTGCAGCATCGGCCAATGGTGATGTATGTCATTCAGCTTACTTGTATGATGATGGTACGGTATCGACTGGCGGTTACTCTGGCTATGGACAAATCATGTCAGGATCTACATCAGGTACAAATAACCACACAGCACTAGACTCGCACTTTGGACCCTCAGGATCTAAAGGTTTGGCCGAAGACGTTTGGTGTACTGGTGGTCAGTATGGTCAGATCTTTGTAAGAACTGCTGACAATAAGTTGTGGGGTGCAGGATACTCTGGCTATGGTCAGCTTGGCAGCAACAGGTCAAGTGGTACTTATAACGGAGTTTATGAAATTTTATTTGATTGGGCTAGTACCTGGAACGGTAACCAATTTAGCTCAAAGCGTTATTGCGTTGATATACGAAGTGGCGGTTGGGGATCTACTAACTACCTAGTAGCTTTATTAAATGACGGTACTGTGTGGCACACAGGCCGAAATAACCAATGGCAAAGATATAGACAAGGCAGCAACTATTATTACTGGACTGCGCCACACCTACCATACGAAAAACATGGCAAGGTTGTACAGACGTGGTGTGGTGATAGTGGTTCAGATGCTGGTACTATATACTACTTGTTTGAAGATGGTGCTCTGTATCACACAGGTTACTATCACTCATGGGATTCCAACAGCTGGTATGTTAATGATAATCCAAACATGATTAACGGACAGCTTGGAGGCGTAGCATAATGGCAAAACAATATATAACATATAAGGATCACGAGACAAAAAGTTTTATAGCTCCTGATCCTGGTGCTGGTAAAGAGCCTGATGATAAGTCATCACCAGGTGCACAAATATCTTTTATTCACCTTGGCTACAACCCAACAGAAGGATTACATTTTGGGATAGTTATGGACGGCTATAAGATACCAGAGCAAGACAAAGATATAGATATGCAAGTAGTAGATTTAAGTAAAGACGCAAAAATGAAAGCGTTATTTGAAGCATCACCTGGCAATAATCGACATGCGATGGAAAGGGCCCTGTTATATCCTGATGTCACGGATCAGCTAGACTCTATTCTTAAGTATTTTAAAGACAAAAAGGCAGGTGGTGAAAAACTGCCGGCGGATCTAGATAACCTAGTTACCGAATGGGACGCAGTCAAAACAAAAATTCCCAAAGAGGGTTTAGTTGAGTGATGGATATAGATGTTAGCAGAATTAGCAGCTGCCAATGCAGCATTCGCAATCATAAAAAGCGCGGTACAGAATGGTAGAGACATTGCTACTTGCGCTAAGGCGATTGGTGACTTTACTAACGCTAAAGATGCTCTACATGTTAGAGGTCATCAAAAGAAAAATAGCTTTTTTGGGCAACTCCGTCAGGGAGATGGCAACGACCTTGAAGAGTTTATGGCGCTCGAACAGGTCAAACAAAAGGAAGAAGAACTGAAGCAATTTATGATCTACTGTGGTCGTCCAGGTTTATGGAACGACTGGGTACGGTTTCAGGTTGAGGCAAGAAAGCGTCGGCAGCAAGAAGCTATTGATGCTAAGAAAGCTAGAGAGAAATTAATAGAGACTGTGGGCATTGGCTTCTTGTCTCTAATAGTCTTGATCGTGTTAACCTTCCTTGGTTATGTCATGCTCAAGGCGGCAAGAGATAAGGGGTATATATAATGTTACAAGCATTGATTGGTCCTGTTACAGGGCTGTTAGACAAGTTTATCGAAGATAAAGACCAGAAGGCTAAGCTGGCACATGACTTAGCCACAATGGCTGAAAGGCATGCACAAGAACTCGCAAAAGGACAACTTGAAATCAACAAACAAGAAGCAGCGCACAGGTCCCTCTTTGTTGCTGGATGGCGTCCGTTCGTCGGATGGACCTGTGGTGTCGCGCTTGCGTATCACTTTGTTGTTGCTCCGTTGGTTTTGTTTGCAGCTGCTTGGTTTGGTGCGGAAATTCCTGAACTTCCTACGTTTGACATGGAAGCGCTATTAACTGTTTTAATGGGTATGTTAGGCCTTGGTGGCTTACGTACGTTCGAAAAATATAAAGGTATAACCAAGTAACTATGACACAACTTCTGGAGCTTTGGCCGATTATAGTAGCAGTAGCCGGTGTGGCTTGCTGTGCTGTAGCATTTCGTGCAGAGATCCTAGTACGTGTAAAGGTACTAGAAGAGAAAGTATCAGCTCTCTTCGATTTAATTAATAAAGGAAAGTAATGTTTAAGTTAAGTAAAAGATCATTAGAGCGACTAGAAGGTGTAAACCCACCTTTAGTTGAAGTAGTAGAAAAAGCTATTACATTAACCAATATAGATTTTGGCGTGACCTGTGGACTACGGACCATGGAAGAACAACAAGCACTAGTAGATAGTGGGGCCTCTCAGACAATGAAGAGCAAACACCTTGAAGGTAATGCTGTTGATGTAGTTGCCTACATAGGGTCAAGAATAACCTGGGAGCTAAATGTATATGATGATATAGCCGATGCATTTAAGGCAGCAGCACAAGATATAGGACTAGGTATAAGATGGGGTGCAGCATGGCACATCCCTGATATACGTGAGTGGGACCAGACCATGGAAGATGCTATGAATTCTTATGTTGATTTAAGGAGGAGTGAGGGAAGGCGCCCATTTATCGACGCACCTCATTTTGAGATTGCGTGAGCTGGTTCAAGAAACTTGTGGAATATAACTTAATAGCAAGACTAACAATGATCGCTAGTGTTGCTATGTCATGGCGTTGTGCTGAATGGTTTATGTCTTTACCAGATCCTACAATGCAGCAATCAGCTTTTGTATCTGTTATCATGGGTGTCATGACTGGTATCTTTGGTATATGGATGGGACAAGAAAACAAGCGAGCTAAGTAAGCCACTCTTTCCAATCATCACCCATTACCTGTTGTGCGATATTCTTTTTATCACGCAGGGCCTTAACTATCTTAGAGTCGATTGTACCTCTGCATATTAGATCGACATATAATACATTTTTCTCTTGGCCAATACGGTGTGCACGATCTTCAGACTGTAGTCTATGCTCTAGGTTATAGCTATTAGAATAGTAGACTACTGTATCTGCTGCAGTAAGTGTAATACCCATAGATCCTGTTTGTGGGTTACCTACAAAGAAGCGACATGTATCATCTTTTTGAAATCTATCTATAGCCGTATTCCTATCCTCTTGGTTCACGGCCCCATAGTATGCAACTGTAGACTCATCACCATATTCCTTTTTAAGAGCGGCTAAAATAGTCTGTATGTCTTGTATATATGTTGCCCATATAATTACCTTATTAGATGCCTCTTCTAATATCTGCATTAACTCCGATAGTCTATTATTAGCCACTGGTATAATAACATCGTCATCAGACTTATAGTGGCCACATGTAATCTGGTGTAGTCTTAGCATCTGAGTTAACACGGTATCGACAGATAACACGGCACCGTCTAATGAAGCGACTGCTAGATCAGATAGCTCTTTGTATACTTTCTTTTGATCTTGTGTCAGCTCAACTTCACGATAGATATATGTCTTAGGTGGTAGATCCAAGCAGTCCTCCTTTTTTATTCTATAGCTATATGGTTTAATCTGGTCACCTAGCTCTTGCAGCCTTTGATAACCAACGATCTTTTTAAATGATCTTGTACCTGCCTTCATATCGATCATGATGGCATATCTATTTCTAAATGTATAGAAGCTGCTAAAGCCTAGACATACAGGATTTAAGAACTGAAACTGTGCATATAGATCTAGTGGACTACGAGTCACTGGCTCACCAGTTAGTATCCTACGATACTTTGCTTGTATGCCTGTCTTAATAACGGCTTTGGTTCTCTTAGCCTTAGGGTTTTTGATTGTAGTAGACTCATCAATAACCATCATACAATTACCAGCACAACGTAAGAACTGCTCAGCGAACTTTACGCCCTTGGTAGTACTGAATGCTTCGATGTTCATAACTAGTACACGCAAGTCTGATAGTGAGAAGAATATATTTTCAAGTTTCTTCTTCTCTTCTTTCTTAGGTGTTGCAGACCAGGCAGCAGTCTTAACTACTATATGATCTGGCATGTGAGTTGGTATCTCATTACGCGTCCAGTTCTGATAGGTACCCTTAGGTGCTATAATCAGAGCAGAGTCTATCCGCCCTCTATCATATAGATACGCAATGTTATCTATTATTACTTTAGACTTGCCTGTACCCATGTCCATGAACAGTGCAAATTCGTCTTTATCCTTTGAAAGCTCCCAGGCCTCCCTCTGATGGGCGTAGGGACGGGTCTTAAAAGGGTATATGTTACTATGGCTCATACTTTTCTCCGCTCTCTATGGCCATCCTAGAAGGTCAAATTTCGAAAAACAGGCGAGATTGAGGCTGAATTATATTTAGCCCGCTCTTGGCGCGTGTAGCTGCCACATAGAACACACGTTGTTCGTCGTCTGGAAACATTTGCATGTATCTATGAGATCTTGCTGCCATATCTGTCATCACAGCAACATGATCTGCCTCACCTCCCTTGACTCCATGGATGGTATTAATTATTATTCTTGGTTTCTTTAGGCTCTCGCCTTGTCTTCTTGCTGCTAAGAAGTATTCTCTTAGTGTCGCACCTATCTTAGTGAATGCATCGTACCAAGGCTTATTCTCTACTGGTAGGTCTGACAAAGCATAAATACGTTCGTCATCAATATTAAAGGAGAAACCATGAAACCGACGAACATTCTTAAGTTGCTTGCCAACCAATGTCTCACCCTTGCAAAGCTGCGTCCAGTCTTTAACTGCTCTCAATGCAGCAGACTGGAGAGGTTTACGGCTAGGGCTCTCGTATGGATAGCCATTCTGTTCGCAGATGCGTTCATACTCTCGTAGCATATAACCGTTACGAGCTAGCAGCAGCCATTCACCATTGCTTAGATCTAGGTCATCAGCACTGAAGTGGTAGTTAACATAACCTTGATTACCGTTATGACTAAATTCCTTCTCTTGCCTATGACTTATGGTATCTAGCAATGAGGTGGCTATGGTATGTACAGCCTCAGGTATACGATATGAGTGAGAGAGTACTGTTTTGTTACCAGTTAAATTAATAAACTCTTCTACTGCTGCACCTGCCCATCGATATATAGCTTGATCATCATCACCAGCTGCATACTTCAATGGTACTTCACGACTAATCTTATGTACGACTTCCCATTGTATTTTAGATAGGTCTTGTGCTTCATCTACAAACAGTGCATCGATTCTAGGTACATGGCCCTTGATTAACCACTTGTCTAGTAAGTCAGTAAAGTCTAGTAGCTTACGCTTAGTCTTATACTCTGTTAATGTCTTAGCAGCAATGACTAGCTGGTCATAGTCTATATCATCATCAACAGTCTGCTCATATACATCTCTCAGTGAGGACCTAGTTATACGTGATAGGTTTTCAAGGAAGAATAATCTGTCGCCTGTAGGCATTGACATATTATATGCATCTTCATTTAGACCACCCATACCCGTAGTCTCTACACCTAGCAGCTCGCCAATCTCTGTCCAGTTTTGCTTTTGCATCATTCCACTAGGGTTAACACCTAGCTGCATGAAGCATAGACTATGTATAGTCCTAAAGTATAACAGATCATCGTCAGTCAGATTAAACTTTGTTTGAGCTCGTTCTCTTGCCTCATTGGCAGCACGTCTTGTAAATGCTATGTAGCCAATGCGACTAGGATCTATGCCCTTGTTGATCTGCTCTTCTACAAACTGCATACCAAAGGTAGTCTTGCCAGTACCAGGCGGGCCATATACTATGTTCCAACTAGAAGATGTCATCTTGACCCTTTATCTCTGGCGTGTCAAAGTTATCTTCATGCTTATCAAACTCTGGTATAGACCAGCAGTTAACGCCTTTACCTTTACAGTTAAAGAAGTGATGCTCAGCTTGCTGCCCTTTTAATATGGCAGTTACCTGGTGTACGCGGTAATCTCTGAAATGCATACGATCAAGGTATGCCATAAGATCAGCAACCCTAAAATAATGTCGTCCCTCATCAGTCCATGGTTTACCAAGTAACAACTCATCTCTGTTCTTAGCTTGTACACGTCCATTACAAAACCTTTCTATATGCTCCATGAGCTGGCCAATAGGACTAGCATCAACAGGCGCTTCTACTACTGTGAGAGTATCAAGCAGATGATTTATAAGTTTAGTCCATGCTTGATCGCTCATCTTGTTAGGCATGGTGTTTAGCTTCTCCATACACTTACGCTGAAACCGTCGCTGGTTCTGTAAGTCGTCTGTCTCTAGCTCTAATCGACCACCGCCATCTACATCTAAAAACCAGATTGGAGGAGATGTATTAAACTTAGTGAGAGAATGAATAGCAGGTAAGTCGTTGCTACCATCAATACCGAACTTACGGAGCTTGCAAACAGCAGCATTGCAATACGGTGCAATGGGTGCCTTGCTGCAGGTATACTGATAGTCCTTACGCGACGCTGATTTAATAACGCCTTGAACCTCTGAGCTCGATAACGGTGGGTCCATGAGTTTTGCATTGAAAGCCTCCATGTCTCGTTGCCAGTTATCTGGATCACGCTTACGACAGTAGACTGCTACATTAAATAAACCATTGTTGCGTGTACCAGAAGGAAAGCCTTGACCTGACAAGTGCTGCAGACACGGTGGTCCGTCATCAAAATCAGATGCCGGCATTTTAATTGTAAGATCTGATAGTTGCTTGCTTGTTAATCTATTCTTTAATGCTGCCTCAACAAAATCTTTGGGATCCATATTATTGCACCAGCGTTCCTTACCAAAGTAAGGCATGTTAATCCACTGGCCTACATCACCACGTTCTGCGAGGATCTGTGTTTGTTTTGGAAATATTTCTGATGAGCCATATCCGAGGGCTGCAGCCATATCTCTAAGTTTACGTTGCAGCGTATCAGCACCAACCCATTCACTAGTGAAACAGTACAGGTGGACACCTCCTGATTTACTTTGGCAGGGCCAGAGAGGGAACTTGAAGTCAATGAGCTTTTTATTGATGACTCCAATGTCGAGTCCTTCGTACTCGTCAATATCGATAGCACCAAAACGACATTCACTATTATCATTAATAGGAATAATGCCAAGACCCATCTTGCCTTGTATATGGCTTTGCCACTTATCATCAGTCACATCCTCACGTACTGTCTTAGCACGACCTTGCTTCTTGCCATCAGCACGCTCGCCACTAATTTCATAGCTGCCATGAGCTCTATCTAAGCCCATAAATAATTCTTTAAATTTTAAATGTATCATGTATCCGCATGGGGAGGCCGAAGCCTCCCCACTCCCTACTTAGAAGTCGTCGGATACTGGACTGTCTTCACTAGGTGGCGGTCCTGCTTGTACAGCACCACTCTTAACTTGTGAAGCAAAGTCTTTCGCCAATGCATATATACCTTGATCATCTAGTTGTTTGACCAAAGATATATCCCAACCAAACCAAGAACCTTGATCGTTCTTTTCCTGCATGGTAGTCAACTTATACATGTGACTATATCTTGCAGGACTAAACAGCTTACCATTGGCATCAGTCATTTTGATACCAGCCATAAGACTATTCCAACGTCTGTTCTTTTTAAGCTGCGTGCTTGTCATACATATAAGACCACGATCTACGTTGTTGCCATCGACTGTCAATACGAAATGATTTGCGGTTTCGACAAGTAAGTTACCGGCTTTAGTAACCAGCTTTTTATCAACAACACTATGCTCAGGCAGGCTACTGATATTATGTACTCCAACGAGTCCACCACCATTATCTCTTGGTACCCACTCCACGAAGTTTCGTGTGTATGCACAAGGGACAACAACTAATTCCTTAGTTGCTTTCTCTGTAACAGTGTTAAATATCTCACCGGCTTTCACATCATGTGTGTCGGTTTGTGGTGACATCTTTTGCAAGACCACCAAGTATGGTATGGCAAAATCCTGTGCGGATAAATCGCCAATACCGTCAGAGGCATCTTCAGCGAAGTTAATCACTGTAGGAAGCTGCTCTTTCTTTTTTGCTATATCATGAGCCATGATACTAACCCTCCTTTATGACGGTTTTCTGCCCAATATAAATACCGAGTAAGTCCAGGGGCAGGTTCTGTCCTTTCTCTACTTGTTCACGCGCAAACGCACGAAGCGTCTGTGGGTGGACACCTGTTTTATCAGTGAGTGAACGACCTTGCTTGGCAAGCTGCTGCTTTAACTTTGCTGCATGCTCATCTTCGCCTTTGCCAAAGTCCACACTGATAGTATTTTTTATTAAGTCACCATGACCATTGTCACGCAACCAGTCTAATGCTTCATCAATCTTATCTTTAGGTATTGATGCACTATAAAACTGTTGCACAGACACCTTGGTACCATCAGTCAACTTAATCTCTGAGAGTCCTGACTCAGCCAGTGCTTCAGGTATATCTACCTCACTCACTTGCTTAAGCTGTCTCTTAGTTTCTTTTAGCTCTTCCTCTTGCTGCTTGATTTTATTTTCAAGCTCGCGTTGACTGTTAGCTAAAATGCTAACCTGTTTCAGGTCTTGATCATCTACATCTATCATACGCTTCCTCCATGTATGTCTACTTTGATTACAAAATAACGGTGCTCTTGCCTATCCCATTTCAGTAATTGCATACGTCCACGGTTCTGTTCTGTAGCTATTGCACCAGCCATAGCTATAGCAGCAGGATCACCCATCAATAGCAGATAATCACTGTCAGTAAAGTCTTTCAGTCCGTTTCTTAATCTACGTACTGTTGGACTACTACTGAAAGCAACGTTACCTGGAGGCAGCAAGACATTAATGTCCCCATACTCCTGTGCAGGTAGCAGGTTACGACCTTGCGACTCTTGCACAACATAAACTTTGCTATTCATATAGCTCTCCTTTCTAATATTGATCTTATTATATTATTGGCAATTTGTAAATCATGCATAGACTTTTTCCGAAATTTCGTCCCAATCCCATGGTTTAAAAAATTTTTCGTGCGCAATTTTTTCAATCGGAATTTTTACGCTGCCATCTTTATTAGCAACTGCTCGATCTAACAAGGGAAAAATATATAAAGCACTACTTACACAAATCTCATCTTGCTTACGCCATAATATTTTTACACTACCGTGCTGGTTCCAAACACGCTTGGCAAAGAAAGCTAGCTGGCTAGATCTAAAGTGCAGCCAGTTACCTTTAGCTAATTTTAATTCTATCCACGTCTCACGTGCTTGATGACAGGCATGCACGTCAGGTGTGCCTGATCCTGCTGTATTCTCAACTCGGATCAGGTGACCCTTAACGTTCTTCTTGACGAGCTGCCATAGTGCAGCTTCAGTCGACATCTTCAAATCCTAACCCTGCGTGATACACGTCAGTATAGACCTTATATTCTTTGGTATCCATACCGGTCTCTAGCAAGTGACCTTTGAAGTTGTCATACTTCATCTTGCTGATATAGTCATACAGGTACTGTGCAAACTCTGTCTTGAGTATATGTACACGATACTTGTAATCAGCCTTTTTCTTTATAAGAATTGTGTGCTGCCCCATAAAAGCTACAAGTGATAGCTTGTTACGCGATCGCACAAATACTTTTTTATCGTTGTCACGGTCTGCAACAACAGATATATGTCCTTGATCTGTGTATAACCACATATCATTCTCCTTTCTATTTTATATCACCCCATGTAGGGCCTAATTCTACGTCGACCTTGAGTGGTAACTTAAGGTCCACACAGTCTTCCATTATATCACGGTATTTGTTCGCTTGTACACTGTCGGTGACGGAAAAATCAAGCTCATCATGTACCGTAATGTGTGCAACTACGCCTTCATCATATAAGTCTAGCATAGCTTTCTTTGTCATGTCCGCACTGCTGCCTTGTATCAAAGCATTGAGAGCTTTATGGGTAAACGACCGACGTAACGGTCTGCCTTGCCATACTTCCATTGCAGCTTCCCTGTTCAATGGTGTCTCTCTGTTTGGCCATGTGTTTCTACTATCAGCTGGTTCAAACATATTGAAATGTCTGTGCCTGCCTAGTAAAGTCTTTATATATCCCTTGCTGTTGGCTGCACGTGTACACTCATGAGCTAACTGGCGCACAAATGGTACACGACTATGATACTGCTCAAAGATAGGCTTGGCTTCGAACTGCTGCATACCTAATTCAGTACTCAGCTTGTATATACCCATGCCATAAAACATACCAAGGTTAATAGTCTTTGCTTGCTTACGCTCGATGCCTGCCATGTCAGCTACAATCTGGTGGAAGTCAGTATCAGGATCTTTGTTGTACTGATCAACTGCTTCTTGTGCACCTTTCAAGCCACGCAAAGCAGCATAATGCATCAAGACTCTAGGTTCCTGTTGGCTATAATCAAGGCAAGCCCATTGCTGCCCTTCGTCAGGCAAGAATAAACCACGTATCAATGGCCCCCAGTATGGATCACGTGCAGGTATCTGCTGCAGGTTAGGAGTCGATGAACTAAATCTACCAGTGCGAGTACCATCAGCATCTTTACGCAAGGCATGGAACTGTGCATGTATCCTGCCATTGTGCTGCTGCTTGAGACATATACCTTCGATAAAGTCACGTCTCATCTTATTTAGTTTACGCCACTCAGCTACCTTCTTAGCAAACTCATGCTCATGTACGTTTAACCAGTCACTAGTAAAAGATGGGTTGCCTTTCTGTGTACGTGGATACCATATATTTAATTTATCAAATGCTTTCGACAAGTCATCAGCAGACCAACACTCGACTACATGACCACACTCATCGCGTATGGCAGTCAGCAGCTTGGCTTCTTTGCTTAGACAATCTTCATTTAGTATTTCAGCTTTATCTATGTCAATACGTACGCCCTTGAATCTCATGTCTAGTGTAACATTGAGTAATCTAGACTCGAGCTCGAATATATCCCATAAGCCTTGCTCTTTGAGGATCTTCTCTTGCTTAGCATATATCTCTAGTGGAAGACGTGCATCAGCCTCTGCATACGGGCCAACATACCTAGCAGGCAGCTTCCATAAACCACCCTTTGGATCTACACCAAAAGACTTTGCTGCATCACGCAACAGCTTCTCATCTTTCTCTACGTTAAGATAATACTTAGCAAGATTATTTAGACTATAGCCGCCATCACGTTCCTCATTGATTAAGGGCTCGGCAACTTGTATATCTCTGAGCTTGCCACTAACTTGTATCCCTTCTGACCTAAGCCATTCAAGATCGTAGAGCAGGTTTGCTCCAACCTTATCTTGGGATCCTCCAAAGGTATCGCGTGCCCATCGGAGGACATTGTTACGGTCAAGGTTATCTCCTCCTTCGTGAGCGATGGGGAAATACCCTGTAAAACCAGTGTCCGTTGATACTGAGATCCCGACGAGTTTACCGTCATTTCTTACTCCACCAGGACCAGAGGTTAGAAGGTTTGGATCGCTTGTTTCCACGTCCAATGATATTACCTTTGCTTTGCTCAGGTCTGGTAGATCGGCTGGCGGTTTCCAGTTCGCTTTGGGTAAAAACATACTTAATTGGTCCATGCTCTATCCACTCTCCTTTCCATAATTCTTTAGGACTCACATCCGTATACGCCTTGAGAAAGACTATACGGCTGCAGCCTGTATTCATTAATAGTTTCGTACACGTATGGCACGGGCTTGTCGTGATATACGCTGTTTCAATAATTCCCACGTCTTTGCATTGTAGTATAGCATTTTGTTCGGCATGAATGGCTTCGCACTTATCGAGGCCAGTCCCGCTAGGAAGCTCAGCGCCAGGGCAAGGTGTGTCAATACAATGGGCCACACCACTAGCCACGCCATTGTAGCCAGTAGCCAAAACATGGTTACGACTATCCACCAAAACACAACCGACACTACGCCTGCTGCATGTACTACGCGCTGCAACAAGCACAGCCATAGCGAGGAAATATTCATCTTTACAGGGACGTGAGCGTACCATGTTCTGCGCACTCCCATAAAAATTTAGTTAACGCATCAGGTCCACTAAGATCATACAATGGTAATCTCCAGTCAACATGGTCTGTAACCCGTGTCTCAGTCAGCAACTTTATGACAGCCGACTGATTTATCGTATACAAATGCTGTGATCCAGCAGTCAATCTCAATGTACCTAGTTTATAAGTCTTGCTATGCACCTGTCGTAAATACAACAAAATGTAACGGGTTATCATTGACATATTAAACACATCATAAGGCCAGCCAAGCCATATATCAGATGACCTCATTGTGTCGATGCAGTGAATGGTATCCTCCCGTATCACCCACTGCAAAGACAACGTGCAAGGCACGTCCTTGGTTACTGGCGGATTCTCACGCCAAATATTTATTACTGCCTGTCGTGTATCAGGATCTTTGCCAAGACAGTCAACTACATAGTGCAGCTGATCACGTATCTTGGGCCCATACGCACCATGATAAGTGATACCATCATCACTGAACCCACCAATCTCACGAGAATATGGTGTTATTGTACTGGTACGGTTATCACCTGACAATATCCATGCAGCTTCAGCAGCCATAAACTTATAGCCAATGTTTCTGCCTGGTACAGTCAAGATAGGGTGTTCCATATCGACTACGGTTTGATAGCCACATAACTCAAGACATGATAAGCCACGTGGTTTTATGCTAGCACCATGAGCAATGATGTCATCAAGTGCTGCATACCATTCTGCATTAACAGATCGCATGTTTCATTACCTCCACCATGTCAACTTTACCGAACCGCTTTGCATACGAAGGATGCGGCAAGGCTGCATGTATATTATGGTGAGCGACTGCGTCTTCTGCCTGCTTACCAAGTGTTATTATTTTTTTATTGTATGTCTGCATCACATAATCGATCAGCCAGTTAGGTGATCCATCATGGTTGTATGCATTAGCGTACATAAAGTTATGCTCTTTGAGCTCAAGCGAATGTATTGCTTGCGTCAAGTGTAAACTGCTGTTGCCATAGTCATAGAAAGGCCAGTACAATTCACGAAACTTAGGATTGACACGCTCGCCGACAATTAGATACTCTGCACATGAAGCATGGCCAAGCATATTCCAATTATCATACTCAAGTAATTTAGGAAGCTGCAGCTGACGCCATGCAGATGCAAGTGCCCATACACGCTCGATAAATAGATCCATACAATGACCCCACTCTGATATGGTATACTTGATTGTATCAGGGTGTGTAACCATACCGCCATGCCGTATGACCTGGTCTATGTATTGGTTTTTATCTTCGTGTGTACTTTCACCGTCCCATAGCTTAATATAAAGATCGGCAACAGCTTCGATGTCTTCATACATTTCCTCCCTTTGTTGCTTCAACTCGGCGTGGTTTGCGACTGCAGACTGTACATCATCCGGTAAGCAGTACACGTAAATCACGCCAAACTTTTTGGCAACACGATCACACATACGACCTTGCAAGGGCCAGTCACTGCCGCCACGAAATGCTTTGGCGTACACAGCTTCTGATGGCCACCATCTATCGATGACTATCGGTCTACGCTTTCTTGCAGCATACCGTATGGCAGCGGTATGGTAATCAAAGATCCGTTCCTTCCATCGGTATGTAAGGTGCAGGTACTCAGCATTAAGCTCAGTGCACATACGCTCAGCAAGCGTAGTCTTACCAGTGCCATCAGGACCGTCCAGTATTATTATCATTAAACAGCTCCATTTGTTCTCCACATAGATCAGTAAGATCTGGTGGCTCCCATCCCTCTGGTTTAATTACATCAAACTTGTCTGACCGTTCTGATGGGCCTTTTACTTTTTTCATATTGGCTGCATGCACTCTTGACCATGCTTCCTCAAACGGAAAGCCTTGCAAATATGCTGTGCCCAATATCACATAGGTTAAATCTACAAGAGCATCAAGCTGGTCGTGCAATGTGTGTGACTGCAAATATTCCAGCAACTCTTCTTTTATAAAATTAACGCGAAATTCTAGAAGCTCGGGAGAGAGCTTACGAGGTAACCCGTCATACTCCATCCCGAACTTTTCATGGAACTCACGTATGTCACTTGTTAAGGACATAGTTTCTCCCATTCTTCTGATGATCCCCATATACCTTCGACATCTTTCAAACTAGGAAATAGTCTTGGCAATGATTGATCTTTGGTTAGCTGCCACAGCACATTACGACTATGCTGCGGTACGAGTGGTGCCATCACAGTGGACAGGTAGTTAGTGTCATAATAGTCACGTAACTGATCCCATACTTCACGTTGTGCTGGTGTGAGCTCGTCTTTATAGTCTTTCATACTAGCAAACGTGCCCCAATGACCCTCGACTCTGAAACCAGTATCTTCGAGTGCAGCACCAAATGCTTGGTACGTCATCTCATTGACATGGTTTGCAGCAGCACCGGTATGGGCGTCATAGCATGGTGTACTGATAAAGACACGACCCTCATCTTCGAGTAGCTCATGAAACTTAGCGAGCATACGACGACAATGATCTGGCTCGACATGTTCTGCAACTTCAAAACAGACGATCGCTGTAGGGGGTGCCTCAAAATCGTCTGGCTTCAATGTGCATACATCGGTCTTAGACCATAGTTTATGTGGTTTCCATGATGCATTACGAAATTGCTCTGGTGTAACCAGTGGTGCAACATCGACAGCGCCATACCACGCTGTACCCATACGTGATGAGTGCAGCAGCTTCGATAGTGGCATCTCTTTGCCACAGCCGACATCGAGGACACGTGCTGATTTATATCTTTGGCTTGTGCCAAGATACTTTACAACATGTGACCATCGTAGACAGTGAGCGATATAGTCTCTATGTAGAAACCCACGCTCTTCGGCATTGTCTATAGAAAGGTAGGTTGTATCTACCTTTTTTCCTCTAGCATTAGCCATGTTTCCTCTCTTCCATATAACCGTCAGAGATTAATGCTGTCTTATAATATGACAGCAGCCTCTCTGCAGTTTGCTTCGATTTAACGTCAACTTGTATCTGCTGTATCAGGTCTTGTTTTGTTATTGACCCTTTAGCTTCTACAATATTAAGAATGTCCCTAGCCTGTTTGGCTAGGGACGAGTCGGATGACTTCACAAAAGTGAAGGTAGTTTGCATTATGCAGCCTCCGCCATCTCCGTGGCAAGTTGTAGAGCCTTACGCTTAGTTGCGGCTCGTGGACCAAACCATGCAGACTGCAAGCTGGTGTCACGGTTACGACCAGCCTTATGATCTACATAGTACGTGACAGCATTGAGAGCAGACCACCATGAACCTTCGCTCATCTTGGCACCTGGTTGAGTATACACAAGCTCGTGTACATTCTCACAGGTACGATTGAATTGCGTACGATCCACCTTGTTGTCAACAATCAGTGCTGGTTGAAAAAGCTGAGCAAGAAAACGATCAAATTGATCATCATTGTACTGCTTACTAGCAAGGAACTTAGACTGCTCTTCGAACGACTCGAGTTGCTCTGAAGCTAGTCCTAATGCTTGCTCGGCTGCAGCAACAACCTCAGCATCGAACGCCTTAACGTGTGGCATTCTAAATCTCTCACCTTGCTGCCCAAGTGCCATAGTCAATGTGTTGTTACACACGACACGTACTGGAGTGAACATAATGGTAAGGGATTTTCCCCACTGATGTGGGTGTGATATAAGCAAGTGGCCTTGAACCTCGTCACCACCTGGTAATTTAAAACCTTGCTTTATATTAGCAAGGCCCCATACCTGACGGCCATTGTCCAATGAACCAGCTGTGCCCATAGTCATATCGCCTGACTCTACAAACTTATTGAAAAAGCCAAAAACCTCTTCGTTTTGAGCAGGGATATAGTTTCTGCCGCAAGGACCTAAGATCCTATTGTCAGAGTCACGCACAAGCATACCAAACTCGGTAGTTGTGAGTGTGCCCTCAGTGTGATCATAGCCAGGCTCCTGGGGTACAAAGACTGGTCGTCTTGATACTGTCCAATTTAAACCTGCAGCCTCAATCATTTCTTGAGGGGTTAGATTATCTTCTACCTTGGTACCTAAACCGTGCCAAGGGACTTCACCGGCATACGCCATAGTTTCAACTAAATGTGCCATTCACATTCTCCTTTCTTGATTGATGTTTACATTCTACCACAGTTATTGTTCGAATGTAAACGGAAAAATTTAGAAATAAAAAAAGGCGGCCGAAGCCGCCTTGATTAATATTACTCAGCATTACGCATTTTAAGTAAGCTGCGATTGATAAGCTGCGCACGATAATACTGGAATATACGCCATGATGATTGCGTCGTAACCAGCTTGCCCTCGCCCTTCATAGCCTCGATATGGATACGTACCTCAGACTCTGGGATCCACTCATTGTGAACCATGTTCTGGTGTATATCACGAGCCTGCTTGGTGGCGTCAGCAATATGCTCTTCAGATGACTCAGATAAGAACATATACTCACGTGCCTTGGCTTTTGGCCTACCGACCTTGACTGGTATTTTGGCAGGCGACGGTGTTAATGTCAAGCTGCCAACCTCTGACTCAGCCGATCGCTCCATGTCGTTAGCTAACGCCTGCTCAGCCATTTTGATAATACGCTTGGCTGCAGCAGTCTTGTCACTAAACTTTGGCGCCTGAGGTGCCTTGACAATATTGCAATACATGCCGTTAAGCTCAGCCATTGAGTGCTGTTTAAGACCATCGATACCTTTATCGATTGCTGTCTGTGCTGTTTCTAATGATGTCATACCATTCTCCTTTCTATTTATATGGGTATGGACCATCGAGCTCTTGCCATGGATCAGTCTCCATAGCTGTGCTGTCATAGTCCTGACAAATAAACAGGTAACTACTACCTGTGCTCACGACGCCCCTTACTGAACTCATATATGGATTAGCGCGGTTAGTCGCAATCTTAACCTCTGCACTTGGCTCGTGGCCCTGCAGAATCTCGATTAATTCACTTACTATCATAAGCATTTCTCCTTTCTGATTATCACTCTACCCCAAAAATCCGATAATGTACACTGTTTATTGGAATTAATTTTATGGCCAATACAAAATCAGCCGACCGATTTATAGACTATATAACAATATTATTGGCATATTGTATTTATTGACAATGGGGCTATAAAAATATTTTTATTTTGAAAAAGTTGTATATATAAAAAATGGCCAACACATTTCTGTGCTGACCATTTGAGCCGAGCGCTTTATATTATTGGTATATACTCTCGTGTATAAATTTGTCGCCCGTATGTGTTTGATGGTGTTCACTCAATGCTGCCAAAACGGCATTTTTATCCATTGAATAAATTTCAAAGCATGGGTTGCCGCCGCCAGGGCCGACCGCTTTAATTAAATTATGGCCTAAATTATATTTTTCGACCCAAGCCATAAATTCGAATATTGGGCAATCGTGCGCAATGTCGATTTCGGCTTTATATGCATTTTTATATTGATAGTCGCTTATTCTAATTATATTGCTCATATTACATTCTCCTTTATTTGAACATTTAATTTATAGTACAGCGCAATAAATTATTTGTAAACACTTTTTTAAATTTTTTTTAAAATTAATTTTAAAATAGTATATATAATATAGAGCGCATAAAAAAAATGGGCAACTTTGCAGCTGCCCATTTATTATTTTATTATTATTATTTACGAGTTGTTGTAGTCGATCGCATTAAAGATAAAGCCTAAAACTGTCCAGAAAACGGTGAACACCGACACCATGGCCATCATTAAACCTAGCCAGAATATTAGTGTTTCACCACTGTACAAGCCCATGATCAAACCACCACCGACACCAATCCCGATACCACAAACAAATAGTATCGAGAAAAATATCATGAAAAACTTGGCAACAGTCTTTGGATGCCTCTTAAAATATCTATTATTTTCCATATTGTGCCATCCATTCCGCAAGTAACGTCTTACATTGCTTATTTGTATAACCAAAATGATCTTCAAGATTTTTTGATGCGCCAAACATATTAACCGCACCACTATCACGAAGCTCATCTAAAAACGTAAATGCCTCCTTTTGAATATTCTCATACTCATCAGCCGACTGCTCCGTATTATCTTCCATACCACTAAATGGATCATCACTGCCTTCCGACTCCCAATCACTTATTGGATTATTATCCTCACTAGATAAGAAACCGTTACAACACTTGTTGGCTAAACTTAAACCATCGTCGACAGTCATTGTGCCTTTTTCAACCTGATATTGTATATCATTTAAACTATCGATCAGATCAACGATGCCATAATCACCGTTATTCTTTAATCTATCTACATTTATATTCATACTATTCTCCTTTATTGATAACCACACTTAATTGTGTTGGTTATTATCTATATAGTAATCCGCATAATTCTGTTTGTAAACACTTTTTTAAATTATTTTTAAAATAGTTTTTAAATCACGTAGTTTTAACGGTGTATTATATAGTATCGCCATTGATTTAATATCAATATTAATCAATAAATCCATAACCTCTCCCTGTCAGCACGAGATCTCGGGCCGAATGCCGGGATTTATGCAGACTGGTCCCTGTTCTGGTGCCATTTAGCCCTAAACTATTGATATTGTTACATATTTTCAAACAAGAACCAATACAGACGCGGTCCCAGACCCAGGGCCCGGGGGCGCCGGAGCCAGGTCGGCGGTCATCTAGCGCCTATTTAGTCGATCTGCGGGGCAAGTTTTTACAATCGGACTTTATCCGACACTATATATTAGCCATATATAGGAAATAATTAGAAATAAATTGTAATACTTTGTAAGTTACCAATAAATACAATATGCCAATAAGTAATATCAGGTTTACAGGAACATACTTTTACAGTAAGATCTATATATAAAATTTACGGAGATATATGCATGTCAAGTAAAGGCGGCGCTAGAGAAGGTGCAGGACGACCACCTGGTGCTACAAACAAACGATCGCAAGCTATAGCTGATAAGCTAGAAGAGCTAAACTGTGACCCGATTGAAGGCATGGCTATGATCATGAACGATACATCTCTTGATCACAGCCTTAGACTAGCTGCAATGAAAGAGCTAGCGCAGTATGTAGCTCCAAAGCGTAAAGCTGTTGACATTGACGCGACAGTTGATGGTAGTGTTAATATTCAAGTTGTAAAGTTTGCGGATCTAGATGACTCAGATACAAGTACCGAGTAATTGGCGTCCACGCCCCTATCAAATGCCCATGTGGAAATTTTTTGAGGGTGGCGGTAAAAGAGCTGTTTGCGTTTGGCACCGTCGTGCAGGCAAAGACTTGTGCAGCATAAACTGGTGTGCAGTCTCCGCGTTAACGCGTCCCGGTTTATACTGGCATTTATTTCCAACTTATAACCAGGGCCGAAAGATTGCCTGGGATGGTATGACTAGAGATGGCCGTAAGTTTTTAGATCATTTCCCAAAAGAGATGCATGAAGCAATTAATAATACGGAAATGAGGTTAACTTTAAAAAATGGGTCAATCTATCAAGTGGTGGGTACCGATAACGTCGATAGACTCGTTGGAGCAAATCCCGTTGGAGTGGTATTTTCTGAATACGCCTTGCAAGATCCTCGTGCCTGGGATTACATTCGTCCCATCTTGGCAGAGAACGGAGGATGGGCAATGTTTATTTATACCGCTCGAGGTAGAAATCACGGATATGATTTATTAAATGTAGCTAAGAAAAATGAAAGCTGGTTTCAGCAGGTACTATCTGTTGAAGATACTAGGGCTATACCTATAGAAGCAATTGACGAAGAACGTGCTGCAGGTATGCCTGAGGAAATGATACAGCAAGAATTCTTTTGTAGTTTTGATGCACCATTAGTTGGATCATACTATGGTAACGCGATGAGTCGCTTGTTAGCTGATAACCACCTGACCAAGGTTCCGTACGAGCCTACACTTGACGTGCATACAGCTTGGGACCTAGGTGTCGGGGACTCGACTGTGATAATATTCTTCCAGATGCATCACAATGAGATCAGGATTATTGACTATTATGAGAATGAGGGAGAGGGGCTAGCTCATTACGTAAAGGTCGTACGTGAAAAAGAGTACGTCTACGGCGATCACATCGCGCCCCACGATATTCAGGTGAGAGACTTTAGTACAGGTAAATCTCGTATAGAGGTAGCACGTGAGCTTGGTATAAGATTCCGTATGGTACCTCAACTAAGAATAGATGACGGTATAGAGGCAGCACGTAGTATATTGCCCCGTTGTTATTTTGACGAGAATAAGTGTGACCGGTTGATTGAAGCCTTAAGACAGTACAGAAAAGACTATGATGAGAAAAATAAGACGTTCAGAGACCGGCCACTCCATGACTGGACATCACATCCCGCTGATGCATTTAGGTATCTTGCACTAGGGATCAGGGACCGTGTTAATAAAAATTTAAAGAAACTACCACGACAAGCAGAGGGGGAGTATGCCATCTTCGGTAATTATTAGGGATCTTAAACTTGACGATATAGATCAAGTATTGCTGCTAGCAGAAGAAGCGCATGCTGAGTCTAGTTATAGCCACCTTGACTTTGACCCAGACGTTATTACATCGCTAGCCCGTATGTGGCTATCAAATCCAGAGGTATATTTTTGTAAACTAGTTACATCCGCAGAAAATAAAATTTTTGCGATGTACGTCGGACTCATTTCGAGTTATTATTTCGGTAAGGACCTAGTAGCGAATGATCTTTTGCTCTTCGTTGATCAAAATAGGCGTGGCGGTATAGCTGCAGCTAGATTGATTAAAGAGTTTGAGGATTGGGCATTTGCAAACGGTGCGAAGGAAATACGGCCTGCTTCGTCGACAGGCGTAAAAACTGAGGAGACGAGGCAACTGTACAACGCTCTAGGGTATGATACCGTAGGGCACACGTTTGTAAAAAGGAGGTAAATATGTGCGGAGGCGGAAGAGCACCAGCACCACCACCCGCGCCACCACCAGTACCTAAGGTGGAGGACGTGAAGCAAAGCGTGGATGATTTGACTGAATCTGAAAAGAAGCGTAAAGGTCAAAAGTCTACGGTATTAACTTCAGGTGAAGGTGTTGAAATGGAGAAAATCAAGAAGAAGAAACTTCTTGGTGGAGCTTCAGAGAAACTTGGTAACTACTAAGTATGAAAGATGCTGTAAACCAAATTATCAAGCGCTTAGAGCAGCTTGAGTCTTGGCGTGCTCCCTGGGAAAGTCTCTGGCAGGATTGTACTGATTATGTCAATCCTCGCCGTGGGGATTTTACTACGAAGCAATTCCGGGGTAGTCGATCTAGGTTTGATAAAGTTTTTGACTCTACAGCACCACTTGCCAATGAACAATTGGCATCTGGATTACATGGTCACCTGACCAATACTGCAGAACGTTGGTTTAGTCTAAGAGTACCTGGTAACGATGAACCATCTCTTAGTATGAGACAATGGCTGCAAGGCACAGTCGAAGCTATGTTTGACTCGTGCTTTAATCTACCTGAAACTAACTTCATAACTTCAGTACATGAAATGTATCTAGATATAGGTGCATACGGTACTGCAGTATTCTACGTTGAGGACAGGCCAGGCAAACCTATACAATTTAGATCTTTCCACTTGGCAGACTGTTATGTAGCAGAAAACCATGAGGGAATGATTGATACTTGTTATAGGAAGTATAAACATACTGCAAGACAATTGATGCAGTTGTATTCTGATGTTTTACCCGAAAAGTTTAAAGAGATAGCTACTAAGCAGCCATTCCAAGAGTTTACCTGTGTACATGCAGTTGAACCTAGAGCTGACTTAGTCTATACAGGGGAAGACAAAAAAGATCCACTTAATATGCCTTTCAAGTCCTGCTACGTTTTAGTAGAAGAAAAGCTGCTGCTTAAAGAAGGCGGCTTTATGGAGTTTCCATATATGGTACCGCGATGGTCTAAAACAGCCGGTGAAGTATATGGCCGATCCCCTGCTATGGTTTGTTTACCTGATATTCGTATGGTCAATGAAATGATGAAGACTACTATCAGGGCAGCACAAAAAGCAACAGATCCACCACTTATGGTACCAGATGATGGCTTTATGATGCCATTACGTACTATACCGGGTGGCTTAAATTATTATAGATCGGGTACACCTGATAAGGTAGAACCATTAGTAGGTGGCGAAAGACCTGACGTAGGACTAGACTTTATTGAGTCTAGACGTGAGCATATCAGCAAATCGTTTCATGTTGATTGGTTACAAATGCGTGATGGTCCACAAATGACTGCGACTGAGGTCTTACAACGTCAAGAAGAGAAGATGAGGCTTATGGGTCCAATGGTTGGCCGACTACAGTCTGAGTTTCTTGGCCCTATGATCGATCGTGTCTTTGCTCTTATGCTAAGACGTAACGAACTAGCTAGACCGCCAGGTGAATTAGAAGGCGTGAAGCTGCACGTTGATTATATATCACCAGTAGCCCGTGCTCAGAAAGCACAGTCAGTATTTAACTTTACAAGATTTTTAGAACAGATGATACCTCTAGCAAATGTCAAGCCAGAGATATTTGATAACATAAATGCAGATGGTACGTTCAGGTGGGCGCATCATACATTAGATGCTCCAGCAGAAACGCTGACAGATCCTAAAACAGTAGAGGAACAGCGTCAAGCTAGAGCAGAACAAGAACAAGAAATGCAGCAAGCAGCAATGATGCAACAGCAAGCTACAACAGCTAAAGATATGTCAGTTGCTGCTAAGAATGCAGGAATGGAGCCGATGGTAAATGGTGGACAAGCCCCAGGAAACTAACGCGCTTAGCGAAATACACACAGACATGAGAGCTGTGTTCCTATCTCCCGCGGGAAATAGGGTACTGAATTATCTGGTTAAGATTGCGCATGTAAATGAAGCAACCTATGTACCAGGTGATACTCATGAGACTGCACATCGTGAAGGTATGCGTCGCATGGTTATAAGTATCTTGCGTTTCATTGACAAAGATCCGCAAGAATTGTTAAACTTACCAAAGGAGGTAGAAGATGAGTGAGGACGTCGGGTCCGTACAAGTTGATGCGGGGAGCTCGGGTGGTGATTGGAGAGCGTCATTAAGTGACGATATAAGAAACGATCCGAGTCTCGCTTCAATACAGGACGTTAATGGTTTGGCCAAGAGTTTTATTCATGGTCAAAGAATGGTTGGTGCAGATAAGGTAGTTATTCCTAAAGATGATGCATCACCAGATGAGATGAATGATTTTTACAATAGGTTAGGTAGGCCAGAGAAGTATGAAATCTCTAGGCCAGATTTACCTGAAGGCCTAGAGTATAATCAAGAGATGGAAACAGAAATGCTTAAACTTATGCATGAGTCTGGTCTGTCTCAAAAACAAGCTCAGAACTTGTTTACTGGCTATATGAACTATATCGGCAAAGGTCATAATGATATGACTGTAGGTCGTGAGTCTCAAATAGCTGAGTGGGATCGAGAGATTAAACAAGAGTTTGGCGCAGCATACGACGAGCGCGTAGACGCAGCTCAACGTGCAGCAGCCGAGTTTGGTGGCGATGAGTTTCTAGGTTGGCTAGATGAAACAGGTCTAGGCGATCATCCTATGTTTATTAAGATGTTTTCTAAGATAGGCATGGGTATCATGGAAGATTCTGCTGATACATCAGGTCGAGGTAATTCATTTACATTGACACCGGATGCAGCAAGGCAGGAAATTGCTAGATTACAACGAGATCCGAACTTTATGAAGCAATACAATGACAGCGAGACAGATGGACATCAAGCTGCCATTGAGAAGATGCAATCATTGTTTGGGTTTGCATATCCGGAGACATAAATGGGAAAAACTAAAATGGGCCTTTGGGCTAATATACACGCTAAGCGTAAAAGAATAAAGGCCGGTTCTGGTGAGAAAATGCGGAAGCCGGGGTCTAAAGGGGCCCCGACTGAAGCTGATTTAAAACGATCACAAACTAAAAAAGCATAAGGAGGTAAATATGCCAAAAGGTAAAGGCTACGGCAAAGGCAAGGGCGGTAAAAAGAAATGAGTCAAGTCGATGTCAATGTTTCTAAGAAAAAGAAAGCTGGTAAGACTAAGATGACTCAAGGTACCGGCCCTTCTCAGACTCAAAAAGAACGTTTTATTAAAGCCTTTGGCGATAATACTTTCTTTGGAGCTGGTAAATCTATGGGTATGGGTGATAAACTATTAGCTCAATATAAATCAAAAACGAAGAAAACATAATGGCAAAGACTATTAAGATAGGGTATTTAGACGACGAGTTTCGTAAGACTAAAATGGGTCGTACGTCAAGTACTCAAAAGAAATATAACGAATACCAGAAGCGTCTGGCAGAGCGTCTAGCTATACCATCTAGCTATTTAGACGCCGCTGATGCTATGATTAAAAAGGTTGGCAAGAAAGATCCTGTTGTAAAGAGGATGGAAAGTCAAGCTAGAGGTAGAGGCGTCACTAATCCTGAAGCAGCGATTAGGGGTGCTGAATTTGCAGGTTATTCTGGGGCTGATGCTCAAGGTATTGTTCGCCGTGCAGCGGGCAAAACTACAGGCACAAAACTCGGAGGATAGTTTACTTAACGCCAAAAATGCGTTAGAGTAATATCGGGTAGCGGTTTTACCGTCCGAAGTCAGAGCATGCCACGACTTAAAACGGCAAGCAGAGGTCCGCAAGGGCAGCCGAAGCGATTAATGTAAATATGTTGAAAGGAGGAAAGCTATGAGCTTTCAAATCACGACAGCCTTTGTACAGCAGTACAAAGCAAACGTCGAGCACCTCCTGCAGCAGAAAGGCTCCCGCCTACGTCCGTACGTGAGGGTCGAGACTCAGTCAGCTGAGTTTGACTTTTATGACAGAATTGGCGCGACTTCTGCACAAGAGGTTACTGGACGTCACCAAGATACTCCGCTTATCAACGTACCGCATGACAGACGTAGAGTCTCATTGCGTGACTTTGACTGGGCAGAGTTGATTGATAGACAAGATCGAATCAGAATGTTGATTGATCCTACTTCACCATACAGCCAAAACGCATCCTTTGCGTTAGGCCGTAAGATGGATGAGATCATTCTTGAGGCTGCATTCGGTGGAGTCCAAACAGGTAAGACTGGCGCAACAACTGTGACATTCCCTGCAGGACAGCAAATTGCTGTTAACTATGTAGAGAGTGGTGCAGCTGCAAACTCTGGTCTAACCATTGGTAAGCTAAGGGCAGCTAAAGAGTCGCTTGATGCGGCTGAGACTGATCCATCAGATCCTAGGTACGTTATTTGTACTGCAAAGCAGATCACTGATCTATTGCAAACAACTGAGGTAACTAGTGCTGATTTTAACTCAGTTAAAGCGCTGGTCCAAGGCGATGTTAACACTTTCATGGGTTTCGAGTTTATACGCACTGAACTCGTAAACACTGACGCTAACTCTCATCGTAGGGTTTTGGCATACTGTAAATCAGGATTGCTAATGGCCGTAGGACAAGATGTCAATGTAGACATTGGTCCTAGACGTGATAAGAGAAATAGTACTCAGGTTTATTGCTCAGCTTCTTTCGGCGCTGTCCGAATGGAAGAACAGAAAGTACTTGAAATCAAGTGCGATGAGAGCTAAGGAGGACTGATATGGCTACACAAAACTCAACTCAGTACGCTAATACTCAGGCCACTCCTCGAGTGATGAATGCTACTCACGAAGATCGTGGTAGGGTTCGAGTTAAAGCGTTTGACTTCACTCAATCTGGTTCTGGATCTGCCGGTGATCAGGCATTACTTGCGCAAATGGAAGCAGGGGCTATGAGGGTCCTGTATGCAGTTGTGACAAATAGTGCTCTCGGTGCATCAAGAACTATGGACCTGGGTCATTTAGGTGCTAATGATGCAGACGGAGTAGCGATTGCCGCTGATCCTGATGCATTTAGTGCAAACACCGCAGTTGCTACTGCAGGTACTACGACCATTCAGATCAATAGCCAAATTACAACCAAAGACGGTTTTGTATTGGCTGCACAGATCAACGATGGTACTATACCTGATGCTGGTACACTGTCTGGCTACGTTTGTTACGTCATCGACTAAGGAGATTGAGGGGAGGTTAATTCCGAACACCTCCCCTCAAACCTATCATGGCAGCATCTGATATAGAAATTATAAACCGAAGCCTGGCACTATTAGGTATTGAGTCGATCACCTCACTATCTGATAACAGTAAACAGGCATCAGTAGCTCGTGTATTATTTGATGATACGCGTGCAGCTGTATTTAGGGGGCATCCTTGGAACTGCTTGACAAAACGAGCAGCTTTACCTAAAGATGTGACTCCACCGGTTTATGGATATGCAAACAGGTTTGTATTACCTGCTGATTTTCTAAGGCTATTAGAAGTAGAAGATCCGACACAAACAGTGTTTCAATTAGAAAGGCGGCATATATTATCTGACGAAGGGCAAATGAATATTAAATATACGTCCCTAGTTACAGATGTAACTTTATATGACACGCTATTAGTTGATACATTGGCTGCAAGAGTCGCTGCTGATCTAGCTCAACCGTTGCTGCAAAGTACATCTGCCATGGAACAGATGTTCCAAATGTACGAACTTAAATTAAGAGAAGCTAAGTTTGTAGATGCACAAGAGCAACAACAAGACGTGCTGGATGCTGACTACTGGCTTGAATCACGACAAGGGGTAATTAGACCTAATATTAACACTCCACCGAGGTAGACATGGCTAAAGTCACGCCGATACAAACAAATTTTACGGGCGGTGAAATTAGTCCTAGACTGCTTGGTCGTGTTGATTTGACTAAGTACACAAGCTCTGTGCAGCGTTGTGAAAACTTTATTTGTTTCCCTCATGGCGGTATCACTAAACGATCTGGTACAAGATTTATTGCTGAGGTAAAAGACAGCAGTAAAAAAGTACGTTTGATACCATTTATCTTTAGTACGGTACAGGCTTATGTTTTAGAGTTTGGCCATAACTATGTAAGATTTTATCGTAATGAGGGACAAATACAAGTACCATCACCTGGTACAGGTGCTTATGAAATAGTTAGTCCTTATGGCGAAGATGACTTAGATGAAATTAAATTTACACAATCAGCAGATATTTTATATTTAACGCATCCTAATTATCAAACACGTAAATTAAGTCGTACTGGTCATACAGCCTTTTCATTTAGTTTATTTGACGCCATTGATGGACCATGGGGTGAAATAAATACTACAAGCACTACATTGACTGCTTCTGCTACGTCAGGTAGTGTTACGATTACAGCATCAGCTGTAACTGGTATTAACTCAGGACAAGGATTTATATCGACAGATGTGGGGCGTGGTATTAGGATACTTAGGTCGGGCAAATGGGGAGCAGCATACATCACAGCGGTTAACAGTACGACATCTGTTACTGCCACTACTTGGCCTGATTTTTCTTTTGGTGATACTACTGGTACTGATAACTGGCGGTTAGGTATATGGTCAGATACTACTGGCTGGCCTACTACTGCTACTTTTTATCAACAACGATTATTTTTTGCAAACAATATAACAACTCCAAATACTCTGTGGGCATCAGAGTCAGGTAACTTTGAGACTTTCTCCCCCACTAATAGAGACGCAGAGGTGCTAGATGACTCCGGTCTTGATCTTACCTTAGCTACTGATCAAGTGAATGCAATACGTTGGATGTATGGAGCCAAGCAGCTACTCCTTGGTACATCTGACGGGCCTTTTGTTGTATCATCTGGTAGTGATAACCTTGCGCTGACTCCCAACAACGTAACAGTTAACAGGGAGACAACGGATGGTACTGCTAATCTGCGTCCTATTGGTGCTTCTAGGGCCACTATTTTTATTGATCGAACCAGAACGAAGATCAGAGAACTCGCTTATAATCTCGAGGTGGACGGCTTTAGTACTCCTGATCTTACTCTTATTGCTGAACATATTACTACCGGTAACGCCAAGGAGTTAGCTTATACTCGTTCACCTGATAGTTTAATATGGACATTACTAGATACAGGTGAATTAAGGTGCTTAACATACGAAAGAGCACAAGACGTTGTAGCTTGGCATAGACACATACTAGGTGCTACAACCGGTGGTGCTGCCAAAGTAAAAAGTATTGCAGCCATACCGTCAGCAGATGAATTAGAAGAACAATTATATATGATTGTTGAAAGAACTATAGGCGGTTCGACAAAGCAGTATGTAGAATTTTTAGAAAAAGCATTTGACCAGGCCAAAGGAGACGTTCCTAAAGATGCCTTCTTTGTTGATAGTGGGCTGACCTATGACAACCCTTCTGTCTCGGTTACTTCTGTCTCTGGTTTAGATCACTTAGAAGGTGAAAGCGTTAGGATATTAGCTGATGGTGCTAACCATCCTAATAAGACAGTTAGTGGCGGCGAAGTAACATTAGAAAGATCTGCTAATACTGTACATGTAGGCTTATCATATAGAGCCTTAATGCGTACGCTAGATCCTGAAGTACAAACAGAAACAGGCCCGTCACAAGGTAAGACCAGACGTATTGAAAGAATTACAGCCAGGGTGGTAGATACCTATACACTTAAAATAGGGCCATCACTTAATAATTTACAAGAAATACCTTTTCGTACGCCATCTATACCTATGGGTTCATTAGAACTATTTACTGGTGACAAAAGGTTATTGTTAGCTCATACGCCTGATCGACAGTTTGATTTATATTTTGTACATGACGATCCATTACCTTGTACAGTTTTGGCTATCATGTATGCATTGGTGGTGTCAGAACGATGATAGTTGTACCATTCGAAAACTGGCATTTAGATTTTTTAGTACCTGAATATCCTGTATTTAGGGATGGAGTAAATTGGGAAAAGCAAGCTGTGGCTTTTACTCTGACTGAAGACGGTCATTTTTATGCCATATTTGGGGCGATACCTATATGGCCAGGAAATTATGAAACATTCTTATTTGTAAGTAAAAAGTTTCAAAACCGCAAATTGCAGTGTATAAAGTTAATTAAGCAGCAAGAAAAATTTCTTGTTGATAACTTTAAGCCAAGGCGTGCCCAAACAACAGTGCCTACCGCTAACTGTGTCTGGCAGCGTTGGTTAGAGTGGCAGGGGTATGTTAATGAAGGCGTGATGAAAGCGTTTGGGCCAGATGGACGTGATCATTATAGATATGCAAAGGTGTATTAATGGGGTTTGAAGTTGCAGTAGCTATGATGGCGGTTGGTACCGCAGTTTCAGCCTATGGCCAGTATCAAGCAGGCAAGGCGCAGAAACGGGCTTATGATTATAATGCTCAGATACAAGAGCGTAATGCTAAAATAGCTCAAGATCAGGCCGCATACGAAGCTCGTCGTCAAGAAGCTAGAACGCGTAAAATGTTGGCAGCACAGCGTGTTGCTTATGCAGGATCTGGTTTTGTATCTGGTACAGGTACAGCGCTTGATACTTTACGCCAAACAATGACGGAGGGTGAAATGGATAAAATGGCAATATTATATGGCGGTAGCGTAGAAGCCGTTAATCAGCGCTCGCAAGCAGCCTTGTCTAGAATGCAAGGTAAAGCTGCATATAAAGCTGGTATGTATAATGCTGCTGGAACCTTGTTAGCAGGCGGCGGTCAGACGTATACTACGCATGCACAAGGTAAAGCGTTAGGATTAACATAAATGGTACAGGTCCCTAAATATTCAGATCAAGGTGGTGAAGTAAGTTTACCTACACGTAGGCTAACTCCTATGAGCGGTGGTGCTATACAACAACTTGCTGCTCCTGGTAGAGCTATGGCTAACATGGGTAAGGGCATGGTGTCTGCAGGCACAAGCATTGCTAACTATGAAATAGATCAAGCTAAAAAAGAAGCTAAGATGTGGGTTGTATCGGCAGAAGCAGATCTAAGAGAAGAAATGACTGCGTTAATCGAAGATACAAAATTAAAACAAAAGCCAGATGATTACTTGGCAAACGATTCCTTTCAAGATGGCAGCAATCAAAATACATATACTAACCAGATTAAAAATGGTTTTGACGGTATTATTAGTAAGACTGAAAAAGGTCCTGATGGCAGCGAAAAATCAAGATATAAAGCACCAAACGAATATACTGCTCAATTGTGGGAACAACAAAAAGTACAGCTTAAGGGAGCCTATGCAAATCAAGCTATGGGCTATGAAGCTGACTTAAGGTCTAAAGCTAAACTAGACAAACTTACACAGTCATTTGACAAGTATAATAATCAAGTCTTAAAAAATCCAGAGCTCATTGATATATCAATGATGAGTATAAAAACTTTGGCCGAGGTCGAAGATGATCCTAAAACTAAAAACATAGAAGGTGGTATTAAAGCAGAACACTTGATTGGTGTCTCACGTGCAGCTCAACAAGACCTAGTGTATAACGCTACTATTGGTTTAATCAGGGAGGATGCCTTTTTAGCTTATGCCTTGCTACAAGGTAAACGCGGCAAAAACTTTGATCATGATCTTGCTAAACATTTAGGAATTTTAAAACCAGGAATTAAAGAACAGCTGATGTCCAAAGCTAAAATACAAGCTATGGTCGTTGGTAAAAAAGAACTTAATGACTTAAATAATTCTGTTAACAACCACGTAGCCAGTTTAGCAGCAGGCGGCGATGGTATAGATGCCTTTAATAAACCGAATGGTTTAGAGAATGCTTTTATCGGTACATACGGCGGTCCTTATGGTGCAATCAAGTTGCAGATGCTACCTGAACTTTACGATGCTTTTGAGATAGATTTAAAAGCTGCTGCTAGTAAAGTTAAAGTAGCAAGAGCAGTCGGGCAGTTTGTCAATGGCAGTACTTATCTTACTACTGATAAAATCATAACTGCATCTAGAGATCTTGCCGATCTTGTTAAAAATAAAGATATAACAAACATGAAGGCAAGTGATGTACAAAACTTGATATTACAAAATATTGGTGATGAAACAGTAGATCTTACTAAGATGAACCCTGTTGAATTACAAACATTTACTTCTAGCGTTTTGACGCACATGAATAGTGTGCTTGAATTAAGATCGTCAGACTTTGGCGAGTATGCATACAACCATGATCCAATACAATCTATTGAAGATCCCTTTGAAAAGCGAGATGCAATCATTGCTTACGCTGATGAGTTAGGAATTAAAAATCCTAGCTTGCTGCCAAATAGAGATGCTGCAAAAATTGTTGCTAATCTTAAAAGTATGACTAATCCTGATATGATGATGGTTGCTTATGGCCAGTTAGAACAAGATTATGGCGAGCATTTTGATAGAGTCTGGAGTCAATTGACTACGATGAAAGGCGGTCTAGGTAATGAATGGATGCTAATAGGTGCCTTTAGTAAATCAAATGCCGGTCCAATGTTAGCAGCTGCCTTTGCTGTAGATCATGATCAATTAAAAAAGACAGTTGAGTCTTATGGCGCTGGTTTTAAAATGCAAAAAATTAATGAAGCAGTTCAAGGTACTATGGGCGAGCTGCTGCATACATTTCATGGTGGCATGTTTGGCAGGGAAGATGCCGGACAAGATATGAGAGACCTAATCACAAATGCTGTCATGATGGAAATACAAAAAAGTGGCGGTAAGACAGATGTTACTAAGGCAGCTAATATAGTTAAGAAAACTTTAGAAACTCAAATACAGTTTGTTAATAATGAAGATGCTGCTTTTTATGTACTACCGCAACATGTAGGCAATAATGGCGAAAAGATAAATGCTGCTGTCGTTAATGACAATTTAACAGATATAATTAATGATAAAGAAACAGTCATGCAGATGATTGTTGATCGTGGTATAAAAGTACCGCCATCCTTAATACCACAAGTTAATGCTGATCAGGCTTTTGCTTCAGGCTATTTTGCAGATTATCTTATTGCTAACGGCCGATGGGTTATGAATGATACTGGCGACGGGCTAATGCTTACTTATCCTGCTTTGGCAGGTGGTGCTGCAGCATCCGATGGTGGTGGTTTGCTTGTACCTGTGCAACTACATCAAACAGATGCTAGTGGTAATAATTTATTTGTTGAAGTATCGTTTGCAGATCTCAACTACACTAGACCTCCTGGTTGGTGGTCTAGTAATATGTTTGAATGGATGGGCGGTTTATCCGAAGCTGAGATAACCGATATGAAAAAGAAAGCA
>MDSY01011883.1_pt1 | contig 41148 bp, 29 predicted proteins | sample 811131 | NCBI WGS metagenome assembly MDSY01 (sample SAMN05326643, study PRJNA326480) | marine metagenome | isolation source: seawater | place: Atlantic Ocean: South West | collected 2010
ATGCGCGGACCTGTGGCCGCGTATTGCGTCCGCGGCGAACTCCATCATGTAAGGTGGAAGTGGTCTGGGGGTGGAAAGATGGAGACGCGTAGCGAAGCTTGTGAATGAGTCGGTTTCACTTTCTTTTCATTCGCTCGCAAGCATCTTGCCGCTCGTCTTGTGTGTCTCACTTTTTCTGTCTCTTTCTCTCGGTCACTCTGTAAACGTCTTCCCTTCGTCCGGGTCTCCATCGCCGTGGTCCTCTTCCTTGTACCTCCAGTGTTTGCGGTGCGCTTTAACCCGCGACGGCAAGAGCTTGTAGTCGAGATACCTAAAACTTCCGTATTGATGGGTCTGTGTGCGCTTGCCCACGACCGCCACTCGGTCATCGAAGAATCGAACGGCGTGTGCCATGCTTTTGGTGATCGGCCACTTATCCGTGGAGTGGAACGCGTGTAAACCCTCGGCGCTGATCACGACGTGCGTCACCGTGGACTTGCTCTTGCTGGTGTCGCCGCGCTCGGTCTTTTCCTCAGCAGTCAAAACGACGTGCTTGACGTCGCAGCCAGGGTAGCGGCTAACGTGCGCGCGGAACGCGCTGAACGCGGCTTCGGGCATGTGCCAGTCGATCAAAGGCGTGAACTTGTAGTCGTCGATGTTCTGCCAGATGGGCTCGAAATTAAGCTTACGCGGTTTACCCGTCGGTCCGCAGGCTGTCCCTTTGTCGTCGTACGTCAAGTAGTCTGTGTTCGCCGTCCAAAGTGTTCAACTCGTACGCCTGCTTCTTCCTCTCGATGAGAAGCTCAGGGATCTTAGGCGCATCACGAGTGTCTGACATGCGCTGCTCGAATTCGGCGATCGCCGTCTCGAGCTTCCGAGCAGCAGGCGCGGAGAGGTTGTCGGGCACGGTGAAGAAAGGGAGAGAGCTTGACACCGGTGTTGTTTTGTGCCTTGACAACCTTCTCGCGTTCGTCGGTGCTCCAGACGCCACTGATCATCCAGGCTTGCCACTGTGGGTCATTGTGCCGGCCATGCAAACGTCCTTGGGACGGGGGTATGGGATGTGAGGCCGTATACGGCCTTTGTTTGTCCCTCTTCCTCTTCTTCGCCACCGTGGCGAAGCGCGGGGGAGTGTCCGCGAGAACCAAAAGCCACGACTTACATATTTTCGAGAAGTTGTTTTCGTTGTTTCCCGTGCTTTCGTTACAACCGTCAAGATGTGCCATCCTTCGTCGCGCGTGCGCACATGCGCGTCGCGGTCGTGGCGCGGACGCAATGCGTGCCGCGCCGAGTCACGCGATGGACTCGTCTCCACAACGCGAGTGAGACTAAATGCGCATACACGAGCGGAAGTTCAACGACCAAATGCACTTTTCCCGGAAAAGGGCACCGCCCGATGAATCAATCAAAAAGGGTAACATCGACAAACGCTTCGTTCAGGGAGGAGGGTGTGGGTGACGACGAACGCGCAGGTAACGACGGTGGCATCGAAACTACTCAAGACAGCAGCTCTATGGGCAAACAGTCACTCCACGACTTCAACGTCGACGACTATAAATCATTGGAAGTGTGTTTCCGCTTTCTGTGGATATGGGTCGTGTTCGGCTACGTTTTGGTACCGGCGTACGCCACGTTTATGGACATAGATCCCAAGGGCTTGTCCCCCGATGAAATTGCATTTGGCGTGCTGTTCGCCGAGCTCGGAAAGATCATCACAGCAAACGCGATGTTGAGTTCCGAGCTGGGAGAAAACGCGCCGCTGCGCCGGTGGAGCGACGCGCCCGCAAACGACGACGGAAATAACAATGTGAAAATTGGATTAGTATTCGGATCACTCGCATGCGTCGTCGCGCGGTTGGTTGACTCTTTAAGTGATACAGGAGACGCGGGGGGGGCGGTTGGTATCTTCGGACCGATTCTCAACGGCACTACTGGCACGTCAGTGGATGTTTTTTGTATCGTAGTGGCAAGCGTTATAATTGCTCCATTGACGGAGGAGCTTTTCTTCAGAGGGTTTTTACTGGAAGCGACGCGACGGCGGTTCCAAAGGGGAAGGAGTATAAGTAACTTTGAAAGTATTGAGGTTTCAAAGGGATATATAGGGTCGGAAGAACAGTTCTCCTTGGCGCCGGATGTTTTGGCAGTGGTTTTAGTCTCGATGATGTTCGCGGGTGTACATTTCCAGCCATCCGATTTTCCCGAATTATTCGTCTGTGGATTATGTTTCGGCGGCGTGGCGCTGGTTGGGTCACGAAAACGTAACAGAGCAATTAGTCTCACCGCCCCGATCGTAGCGCACATGACATTCAACGCATCCGTGATAATAGAGCAGGTAGGTATGAGTAATTAGTCTAAACAGTATTGTAATTCTTCTAACTTTACACGACGATCTACTCCTTCACGTTCTCCAGCTCTCCGAGTCGTTCCATTATCTGCTTCTTACTCGTCTCCTGAATCTCCCCCGCCAAAATGAACTCGTCGATTATGAGGTACACCTTGTGGAAGTTGAACACCAAATCTAACTCGCACACGTTGCCGAAGAAGTGGTCCAGCACTTCCACGAACAGGTGCACCGCTTCCAGTAACGCTAATTCATTATCATTCACATCAACGCACAACGAGAAAAACAAACCCGCGTACCGCCTGTAGATGATCTTATAACTCCGGTACTCCACGAAGTTGGTGTGTTTCGGGTCCCGGTGGACCACGACGCGGTACACTTCTCTCTCTAGCTGGTGCTTCTCGTCGTCGTCAAGGGGGACGTAGTATTTGGCGAGCCTTGTTTTGCCCGCGCGGTTCTGCAGGAGAAGGAAACGAATCATTTTGGCAGATTTGGCCGCGGGGCAATCTGATGTTGTTTCACCGTATCCTTTGCCGTGTTCCTCCAACGAACGGCCCTATGTTGCGCTACTAGGTCCTTGCTTTCGTTACAAGAATGTCCGCGTGCCAACAAACGCGGGGTCGTGGGACGTGCGGGGAAGCAGTGGAGAGGATGTCATGAGATCTCATTGTTGTGTCAAGAACGATAACTTTTGCAAAATGACTTCGGTTCAACGCAACTCATAATTAATTCATCATTAAATCCCACCCCGGGGCTGTACATAATAGGATTTGTATGGGCAAACAGTCATACTCGATCAACACCCTTTCTCAACACCAACACCCCGACCCTATTGAATCTCCACGATTTTCAGAATCGAGTCTCCCACCACTCTGTGGACGCCGACTGCGACGTCCCCCGGCTGCACCATCCCCATCTCCTTCGCCGCTTGCAGCGCATTTGTTAGTAAGTTTTTCGATTCATTCACGGTAAGGTCGTTGTGCTTGGAAATCGCCACGGCTTCGCCTTCCGCGGAGATTTCTTCCGTGGAGGCTCTCCAGCTGGCGGGGGCCACTACGGCTCGGATACCTCGGCACAGCAACAACCGTCGAGCTGCGGCTAGAGCGTCGTGTTCTTGGTCGTGAGGATCCTCAACACAAACAGCAAGAATCTGAGCGTACGGTCGGTACTTGGCGACGAGACGAGCCGTGTTGCCCGATTTAGCCAAGCACACAATCAACTGCGCCCCAACCTTGTGCGCAGTACGAACGGCCGAGCTACTCAGCGATTCCAGCAGCGACATAGGAATCGATTGCTTACTCATGAGTTGCTGGAACACCGCGTTGTTGTCGACGTAGGCTTCCGCTTCCCGGCAGATGCCGGCCATTACTTTCACCGCTTCAACGGGGTATGCGCCGGCGGCGGTTTCGCCGGACAGCATCACAGCGTCAGTGCCATCGAGCACGGCATTCGCAACGTCAGTAGCTTCCGCGCGGGTAGGCCTAGGCGCGCCAGTCATGCTCTCAAGCATCTGAGTAGCCGTCACCACCGGCTTACCCGCTTCGTTGCATCTCTTGATCATCCGTTTCTGCGCGAGAAAAATCTGTTCCAAATGGATCTCCATCCCCAAATCTCCGCGCGCGACCATCACCCCGTCGCTTCTATCAACAATCGCGTCGTAGTTATCAAGCCCCTCCATGTTCTCCACCTTGCTGATGATGTGGATGGTTTTTCCCGCGTTTCCGAGGACTTCTCGGATGTAATCGACGTCGCTGCCCTTTCGGACGAATGACGCGGCGACGAAATCCACTTTGTTTTTTACCCCCCAGTTGAGAAGATCATCTCTATCCTTTTCAGTAATGGTGGGTAAATCCACGTTCACGCCAGGGAGGTTCATGTTCTTCCGCTCGCCTAGCTTGGCGCTGTTTTCGCAAGTCACCTGTACGGTGCCGTTCCCAGTGTCGCACGAAACCACGGTGAAGGTTATGCTTCCGTCGGCGCACAGGATTGTTTGGCCGGGGGAGACGTCTCGCGCTAAAGTCGGGTAAGAAACAGCCACCATTTTGTTTGTCCCTTTGACGCTATAATCCGTGGTCAAAGTAATCTGCGAATCCTTCTCCAGGAACACGGGCTCGCCGTTTTCCAACATCCCGGTTCGAATTTCAGGCCCCTTGGTGTCCAGCAGCACGGCGCAGAAAATGCCAGTCGCGAAGCACGCCGCGCGCAACGCGTCTAGCGTTTCCTGGTGGTACTCGTGGCTGCCGTGGGAAAAGTTGAACCGCGCCACGCGCATGCCGGCGCGCAACATAGCCTCCAGGGTAACGGCATCCCTGGAAACAGGCCCCAAGGTACAGATGATGTTCGTCTTCTGCTTAGGGAGCTCCACGTCCTCGTTGGGGTTGGCGTGGCGGCCGTTGACGCCTGTGGGTGAAGAGGGGAGAGAGGTCAATATTGAGAACAAAAAAGAAACCAAAAAAAGAAATGTAACACGTGTCTAAAAATACCTGTGACTGAAAAGTCAATGCCGATCTTGGCGCGAAACCGAAAGTTCGAACCGTCGTGTGAAAAGCGCGGCGTCTGTCAGATTTTTTGGGGATTGGGACATCGTTGGGGACGCGTCCCCACGGTTGTTTGGGATCCCCAAACAATAACGTACCGTTATCCAGCACATGCGGCTTCGATGCGCTTTCCCGCGCGCCCCTTGAAAGGTCCACGAAAGACCCCAGCCGCGCCTTCTTCGGCGACGGCGCGCCGCCGCTGGAAAAGCTCCGATCGTTCCTCAAGATGCCGCCAGCCATTGTGATTGTCTAGAATGGTGCTGGACTGCGAGACTGTTTGCCGTACGGTGCGTTAACTACGTGTTTAAAGGACACTGCTGTGTTCAAGTCTGTTAGGCGACTGTGATCTTGATGCGCGAACGTTCGTGCTTTTGGATCGACGTTCGAACCTGCGCGTGGTGATGTGGCCGCCGACGACGTTCCCGCGCCCTTTTTGCTTTCACTGCAGAAAAATCTGCGGGCGCTTTTTGGTTTCCAACTTTCCATCGGAGATCAATCGAACCCTTGGAACGCCTCCCCCTCCCTCCTTTCCCACATCGATACGCACGTCTGGAACGAGACGTTCCTTTCGTCCACCCTAAGGGACATGTCGTCCGCCGTTTCCGCGTTCGCCGCGCCCACACCGAGTCATAGTACTTTCACCGCTTCTAGGCGTGACAACCAAAGGCTCCTTAAGCGTTCCGCCGCCCCAAAATCTCGCGCCCGAGCCATGGCATCCAACACCGTCGCCTCCGCGCCCGTGCCTATTATGGTCAACGACCTGACCGGTAAGATGGGCCGAGCCGTGGCGGACGCGGTGGTCGCACGATCGAAGGACCAGTGCTTCCTGATTCCAGTCGCGTTTTCAGGCGATGCGAAGGACGCCGTGGATGTCGGTGGCGTAAAGGTTGAGATAAAATCTATCCGAGAAGGCGACCCAGGCGCGGTGTTAGAGGAGCTGAAGACTGAGTACCCCGATATGATCGTCGTGGACTATACATTACCAGCCGCGGTGAACGCAAACGCAGATTTATACGTCAAGCACCAAATGCCCTTCGTGATGGGCACCACGGGCGGCGACCGGGAAAAACTCTTCGCCGACGTCAAGAAAAGTAAACTAAACGCCGTCATCGCGCCGCAGATGGGCAAACAAGTCGTCGCGTTTCAAGCCGCAATGCGTCTGATGGGCGAGAACTTTCCCGGGGCGTTTAAGGGGTACACGCTGGAGGTGATAGAGAGTCATCAGACTTCAAAGGTTGACACGAGTGGGACGGCCAAGGCTATTGTGCAGAGTTTCAACGACTTGGGCTGTGGATTTGACATCAAGGATGTCACGCTGGTCCGTGACGTCCCTACGCAGCTGAATGAGATGAAAGTCCCCGAGGAGTACCTCCTAGGCCACGCGTACCACACGTACCGCTTAAAATCGCCCGACGGCACGGTGTCGTTCGAGTTCCAGCACAACGTGTGCGGGCGGAGCATTTACGCGGAGGGCACGGTAGACGCGGCGCTGTTCCTGTCAGGGAAGGTTGCGCAGGGTGGTGAGTCATCAAAAACCGTTTACGACATGATTGACGTGCTGAAAGAGGGGGGGATGGTGACCAATTAGGGGTGCAATAAGTGATTAATTCATAAATATACCTTTACTACTCATACAAATCAATACTATACCTTCCCTAGCGTCACTCGCTCGTCGTCGATGTCCACTACTAGCCCGCCTTTGCCATACATAAACGCTAGGCCTAAAAACAGCACGTGACACTCCTCGAACCCGACCCACGGGACGTCAACGGGTAACGCGAGAAACAGACACCGCCCAGTACACGTCTGCAGACTAGTCCCGATTGAGTTCATATTACCATCTTCGTCTTTAACGCGCACATGCGATTCGAATGTTCCGAACTGGAAATCGCTGTCGTAGAAGAGCTGTTTACTGACCAACGCGCCGGTGACGCCTGAGTCGAAAACAGCGTATATTGGTTTTTTAATCCCGTCACTAGGCCGGTACTTGCCTCCGTTGATCCACAGCTCGTCCACCTTTACGGCGTAGTGGAACACGGGGGCGCCTAAAGGTCTTAAGTCCACTAAGGGAAATACGCTAGTTTTTCGGTCACTAGCAATTAAGTTTGTTCTGCTCAGAGTTAACGTATCCGTATCAAAGTCTAGGTAAAAACTCTTGATATCCGTTTGCTCCAGAAACGTCGGGCGTATCCAGTCCTTTCGTTGTTTCACCAGACCCACGAACGGGGCGCTTCCGACACCTCCGCCAGCACTACCCGCGCGGCCGACCGTCTCGCTGGTGATCCCGAAACTCAGCTCGGGGAAGGAGAAGGTAGTGTGAGGAGGGGTGAGGTTAGCACCGGTAGTAGGGATGGTAGCAGTACTACAGGTGTTGGCCGCAGTGCCACTACTGGTACTGACGTCAACACGGGTAGTATCCAGCCGATTCATACTACCCGTCCCCCTATCAAAACTACCCCTGCTACTACCCCTGCTCCTATCAACGCCTTTGAAGGTAACGTCCCCCAACACCCACCGCGTCACGCCGTCTTCCTGGAGACCGTAAATTTCGTACGTGTCGTCGAACCCGCTGCGGCGGGCGTCGCTTTCGTTTAAACAGCCCCACACCTCGGAACAATTGGATTCCATGGTTATGAACGGCGAGCCGGTGTCCAGCACACCACGTACGGTTGTGGTCCCGATTGTATACTCCACAACGTACGTCCCGGCGCGGTCCAGGCGCATGGGAATGGTGATTGACGTTGGGCTACTTGTGATTGATGTTGACAAGGATGACGTCGAAGTCTCCGCACCGAGCCCGGTTTCCAACACGCGTGTGGCCTTGGCGTCTACGAGCTGCTCCGCGAGTGGCGAGGTTCCAAGTTCCGCGGCGTTGGCAAGAGTTGAGGGGACGGTACCCAAAGCGCTCGCGAGTGAGACGCTCGTGAGGAACGCACGGCGGGTGCGCATAGTTGCATCGATCAGATCCACGTCGACAACATCGTCTTCTCGGGCGTCCACTTTCGCTGCTGTTGCGACTCTCCGGGAGTCCTTTTTCGCCAGGCGACGCGCGCTGCTGTGGCGCGGAGCGTAGCAACACGACGCCGCAAGTGGCAGCGTCGCCATGCGCGCTGAATTATGATGGACTGAAGCCGGACGGCCCTCAAGGTGCCTACCGAAAATATGTCGAGTCAGCTTTCCCATAAGTTATAATCAACCAAGGATTCTCGTCAGAAGGGACGACGCGCGCGGAGGGCGTGGTCGAGCCCCTTCGCACCCGTACCACCGATGCCGACTCAAATCAGACACATCTTCCTCACTGGTTTACCCGGAGTCGGCAAGACCACCACGATTCTCACTGCGATTGACAAACTCGGCCGCGAAGTCGTTGGCGGTTTTTTCACGCGAGAGATTCGCGACGAGAACCACGAGCGAAGTGGGTTCGAGATTGTCACCTTACCGTCGGGGGCTGTTAACTCAACTACCGGGGTCTTGGCGCGCCTTGATGGCCGTCAAGATACGACGGTCCAGCTACCCAACCAAATCGGCAGGTACGTAGTGAACGTGGAGGCGTTGGAAGCGAATGCGTGCCCGGCGTTGGAGTCTGTGTGTGGTGGCAATGACAATGAGAAAGTAAAGTTCGTGGTCCTCGACGAGGTCGGCAAGATGGAGTGCTTGAGCGGAAGGTTTCAAGACGCTATTAGGGAGGTGCTGAACGATCGAAACACAATCGTGCTTGGGACGATTCCAACCGGGAACAAAGTACCCCTGGCGGCGGAGGTTCGGGAAAGAGATGACGTTTTGGTTTTAGAAGTGCGGAAGGCGCTAAGTGCGGAAGGCACACCGAGCAAAAATAAATACACTCGCGACGCGCTCGCGACCAAGCTTGCGCATGTACTGGAGCAAATACTGGCGACTAAAAGCGCACACAACGTTATAGACAGTTTCTTCCGTAATTGGCTCAAGGATTTTTTGGAACCAGGCCAGGGCCGTAAGCTCGGACTGCCTGCTTCTAAACCCGACCCGTTCGTCGTTCAAAAAAGTTGCGGCCCTTTGATCACAGACGGCAAGGTATTCAACGCGGGAAAATTTACTACTGTTCCCCAAGAGCACCTACTCCCGCCGCGTGCACTGCTTCTCGGGGAGCACGGGTCGCCTCGACCGATTGACCCGCGCATGGCGTACAACGAGCGAAGCATGTGGAGCGTGCTCGATGCGGTTTTGGAGGCGAGGCTTGGATCGAGCGATGAAGCCGGTGTGGCTGGTGAACAAAGTGTTACACCATTATCCAGACCCAAACACAACACTGGTCATCGACACGTGCGATGCGTAACCGCGCGAATCGCGGTGTGGGACGTCTTAGCAACCGCACACGTCCGGCGGAGCGGTAAAAACAACGTATCCACCTACGTCGGAAACGACGTCGTGGGTCTTCTTCGTTCGTACCCGTCGATCACCCGCGTTGTGTTTATCGGCGAAGCTGCGTGGAGACGGTTTCAAAAGGTCAACGACAAAGGCGTGATCGTAGAAAGAGTCGTGTGTGAGATGGACGATGAAACCAATGAATCGAAACCAGCGACGTACATATTTCCGCACCTTAAAGCGAAAGCGCAAAGATCCAAAGCAGAAGCGAAAGCAAACGAACACAACCCCTATTACAAATTACCCGGTGAACATTGGGTGAAAATAAAATCCAAACTCATGCGACGAGAGCGGAGGGTAGCGGTGGACGATCGTTTCGTGCAAGTGCACGTCGTGCGGTCCGCGCGGGGGGGCAATAAACACGACGAGTACCAAGACAAAGTCACGCAGTGGACAAACGCGCTGTTCGGGGAGAAAGGTGAGGGGTAGTTGGGGAGGGAAGCGTGTGAGTATCGCGCTGAAAATAAATAGCGACAGCTCAGCAGTTTAAAAGTTTTTAGTTCAGTTCCCAGATTCGTTGCTCGCCAATCAGATCTACACGCACCATGTCTGACCCCGACCGCCCCGGCACCGGCGCCGGCGCTGGTTCCTCGAACGCGAATGCAGGCATGGACGCCATGACCAGCGCGCTCACGGCGTACGCGGGTGTACCCTCAAACACGTTGTCCACCACCGTCGATGCGAGCGACGTAGATTTCAACGACGTGTTTTCGTTGCGACGACCGCAGAACGTCATGAGTGGGTTGTCATCCGGGCTGCAGAGCACCGCAAAGGGTGTCCTCGCCGGCACCGCGGCGTTATTCGCGGCGCCATATGTCGGCGCGCAACAGGGAGGCGCGAGCGGGTTCGCCAAGGGTCTCGCCGCGGGTGTGGCATCGGTGGTTGTGTTACCAGTCGTGGGCGCTACTGTCGGCGTGACGCAGATCGTACGCGGAGCGATGAACACACCGGAGGCGATCCACGAGGCGAACGCGGGGAAGCGTTGGAACAGTTACACCCGGGAGTGGGTACAAGACGACTTGGTGAAAGAATCTGTTACGTTATCGGAAACCACGGACGACGAGGTTATCGAGAAAGCGCGTAAGAGGGCGAAAGCAAACGGCAGGCAAGCGGGCGTACAGGACTTTCTTAACAACGGAGGGGGGGATGAGTCTTCTGGAGACGGTTCATCTTCATCTAATAAGAAGGTCGCTTCTACTGAGTTCTACGACGTGTTAGGGGTAGAGCCCACTGCGGACGAATCAACCATAAAACGCGCGTATTATTTACTCGCCCGGAAGCTTCACCCGGATAAAAACCGCGACGACCCGAACGCGGGGTCAAAATTTCAAAAAATCGGCGAAGCGTACCAAGTCTTGAGTGATACAGAGCTGCGTAAAAAATACGACAGCAAGGGCAAGGATGGGCTCGGGGAGCACGTGTTTGTGGACACGAGCCACTTCTTCGATGCGCTGTTTGGGTCTGACCAGATGGAAGGGTTGGTTGGTAGACTGCAATTAGCCACGATGGCCGTGGCGGGCGCTGAGCTAACCAAGGATGAACATCGGTTGTTACAGGAGCGCAGAGTTGGAAGACTGGCGATTAAACTCGCCGCGATTCTGGACGGGTTCGACGAAAAGGATCCCAGTGAGTTTGAAGGACGGTCTGAAGCTATGACCAAAACCCTAGCATCCGCATCCTACGGTGTCGCTATGCTTCGCTTGATAGGCTTTGTGTACGAAAAGCAAGCGTTTGAGTTTATCAACGATCCCGTCGGTGGCCTTGGAACCTGGGCTGATTTGGGACTCAGAAGCACGATTTCGCGGTTTGAACAAATGCGAGGCCGGCTTAATTCGCAAGTGAATGCCGCATCGAGCGGGTGGAAAGCGTTCCAAGCGTTTCGACAAGGCGAGGCGGAGGCGCAGAAGGTTGCGGATGGATCTAACGCAGAATCAAAGGATTCCTCGCAGGATTCCTCGAGTGCTCAAAAAGAATCAGACGAATCCAAATCCAACGCCGCGCGGGCCAAGTACACGCAGGATGCGATGCCGCACGTGTTGGAAGCCTTGTGGAACGCGAGCGCACTGGATATCGAACGCACGATACGCGCGGTGTGTTTCAAGGTGCTGCACGATTTTTCGGTTGGTAAGGAACGATGCGCGCTGCGAGCGGAAGCGCTGACGCTGCTCGGTGCTATTTTCCAAAAAGCCACTCAGCCGGAGGGCAGCAAGAACGATGCGATGGCCAACCTGGAGGAAGCCATGCGCAAGGCGTTCACGAACAAGGAAGAGGGGAGCGGGGGGGAGAGTGAGGGGGAGATGGAGCGGTGAGAGTGAGGGGGTTTAGATTGAGAGAGGTGTCAAGGACGTGTAAACTTTTCATCAATTTGAGAAAAAAACACGTGTCTTTCTTTTTCCATCGGGCGTTTCTTAGATCTTCCTCCGAATTCATGACATGATCTCACTTTTCGTCGCACGACAAAGCACCCGTTTAGTCCAACATCGACCCCCCGCGACACAACTTTAAGACGCCAATGTTGAGCGAATCAGAAATCGCCGCGGTGAGGAAAGCGTGCGACGCTGCAAGGGCTGGGGACGCCCCAGAATGCGTAAAGGATCTCATTCGCGAGTGTGGAGGCAAAGTGCCCGAGAAGAAAAAGCAACCCGACCCAACGCCCTCAGAGTCAGAACCCACTGAGACCGACCCGGAGGTCGTCCCCCCTGAAACTGACGCTCCCGTGGCGATGGGCTCTGACGTAGCCCCAGAGCTTTCGGAAGCAGAGATGGATGAGGTGATGGAGCTGAAATCGAAAGCAGCTGAGGAATTAAGTAATCAGAATTACGCAGAAGCAATCAATCTATTCACGCAAGTATTACAGAAAGCCCCGTCCCCCCTGGTTTACGCCAAGCGCGCGGATGCGTTTGTGCGACAAAAGAAGTGCATCGCCGCAATCAGGGACTGTGACAAGGCGATTGAGATGAACCCTGATTCCGCGAAGGCGTTTAAAACGCGAGGCGTCGCGAATCGATTTCTCGGCAACTGGGAAGCCGCGAATTCAGATTTGGCGAAGGGATTAGCGATCGACTTCGACGAAGACACCGCAGCTGTGCAAAAAGTGGTCAACGAACGGTACAAATTGATTCGCGCCGGTAAACTCAAAAAGGAAGCAGAAAAGAGGGACCGGGAAAAGGCGGAGCGGGAGAGAAGGGTGGAGGAGCAGCGGAAGGCAAGGGAGGAAGCTAATGCCGCGGCTGCTAGTGCTGGAGGCGGAGGTGGATTCCCGGGAGGCATGCCTGGTGGCTTCCCTGGAGGCATGCCCGGTATGGGCGGCGCCGGTATGCCCAACATTCCCCCCGAGCTCCTGTCGAAGTTGATGTCCGACCCCTCGTTAATGGCGGCTATGAGCAACCCCAAAATCATGGCCGCGCTTCAAGAGTGCATGGGCAACCCCGCCGCGTTTGCGAAGTATCAGAACGATCCGGAGGTGATGGAGCTGGTGACGAAGTTAGGGGGGCTGATGGGGGGCGGGATGGGTGGTATGGGTGGCATGGGCGGAGGCAACGGCAACCCTTTCGGTGGCGGTTCATCTTCCCCCGGGCCTTCCGCCAGCGGGTTCGAGGACGTCACTGATTCAAACGGCGGAAGCGCGAGCGTCGAGGATGTCGACTAGTCTAATTGAGAAAGTAAAAAATAAGTTGAGAGGGTTTGTGTATCTTTTAAATATTCACTTTCTACCTCTTGGATAACGCGATCTTCCCCTGGATCCGCGCCACATACTTCTTAACACTCGCATCGGCGTCTGGCCTCAACGCGAGTTGTTCAATCTTTCTCTCGAGCTGCAAACTCAACAACCGCTCGCGGCACAAAAGGTGCGTACACAAGTTGCCCAACGAAAATAAAGCAATCTTTACAGGCGATTGCCCGGCAGTTTCTTGTTGTTGACCTTGTCCGACATTGTCCGACACGTTCCCAGTCGCCAGATCCACCAGCGCCTCCAACGCGTGTTCCGTGACCAACTCCTGACACAGCACCGATGAGTTCCTCACAACATTACCGAGCGCCGCCGCCGCGTTCGCTTTCGTCTTCTCTTCGCAATCTTTCAAAAGGTGCACCAGCGGTTTTACCGCGATTTTCAAATCTCCGTATAAATAATCGCTGTGAAACCCGGCGTTACCCAACGCGAAGCACGCGAACTTCCGCGTAGTTTTATCACTATCGAAACACCTTTCAGTCAGGTAATCGATAACACGTGTTTCCTTGAACTGTTCGTAGAAGTACGAACTGTGTCTGCACATGTTTCCCAACACGTTGCAGGCGCGCGCGCGTACTCCCGCGTCGTCGTGGTTTAGTAAATTTACAGTCAGTTGACACGCGCCTGATTGCTTTATGTGGCTATACCTGTCTGCGCCTAACCTGGCGATTTGCGAAATCAACAGTAACGAGTCGACAAGGACTTGCGTTGAGTTCTTGTTCGCGTCCAGCAAGCTTTTGGTTAGCTCAAAACTCAAACCGCCCGCTTCGATAAACTGCGAGGCGTACGACGCGGATCGCAGGACGAGTTGGGAGAGAAGCGAAACAGGCGCCGACGCGAAACTTGATTCGTCTCCGTCCGCATCAGTATCTAGTCTCCCAGTGTTGAGTACCATAAGTTCCGAAGTCATTTGCATGCCCTCGCCACCCCTAGCATCTTCATCCAGCGCATCTTCAAGCGCTTGTACCAAACTGACAACCGCGGCTTCGCTTAACAGTACTTCCTGGTACCGGCGCAAAGACGCTTCCGCGGCGGACGACGCGGGCGTGCCGATAGGGGGCAACGGCACCGAGAAAGGACGACGCAGGGTCTTTGCAACATCTCTAGCGATGTGCGCGCGCGCTGCTAACGATAGGTCATGAATCGTGTCAGAGTTTTTCTTGGAAAATGCCAAGGTTCCTGCTCGCGCGGGATCCAAAGCCGCGACCAACGCGGGGATGACGTCGCGTTCCACCAAGGTTGCGGCGGCGCCTCCCAATCTCAAATCGCGAGTCAACGAAGCCGCTCTTGCGGCGTGCGATACACCTAAGCACGCGTGCGCGACCCTCACCGGCGACGCCGCGTCATCCCCCGCGGCGTCTCGAAACGCCTCTACTGCGCCACAGTCCACTAAAGCTGTAGCTAACTTCGCATCGTGAAAGGAATCGGAAACCTCTGAGTCGACGTCACCGTTGGCGTACGCTGCTAACGTCGCGAGCGCCGTGGTCGCCGCGTTTTTCGCGTCAACAGAAAATGATGCAAATGAATCGCCCTCACGACCGGCGCACACTCTACCCAACGCACACAAAGAGTCTGGAGATGAACGCGCCGTGCTTGTGAATCGAGCAAAAAACGATCCGTCAGAAGAATCGGTTGATGCTTGACACAGTTTCAAAAAGGACGAGACGCCTTCGCAACATGCGCCTGAAACGGAGACGTCGCCGGAAGCTCGGTTGCGCGTTCCGTCGCGCGAGTTCCGCGCGCCTCCTTTCGCGTGCGGCGACGCCGTTTTGTGCCCCCCCGCGCCGTGGCCTAGGATTTCAAGCAAAGCGCAAGCGGCGACGAACGCGACTTCGGTAACACGGTTGATGTCCTTTAGCTCGTTTGCTTTCGCACTCAAAAGCCGTACAGTCACGGCGTCAATCTCCTGTGACAACGCTCGCGCCGACGTCGCCGCGGCATCCGCGCTTTCTGTGTATAAGTGTACCCCATCCCCAGAATGATCCGTGGCTCGAAACTCTGCACTCGAAACAGTTAAAACTTTCGTGAAAACCTCCATTCGGTTGGCGAAGTTTTGGTCCACCAACGCATCCCTCGGGCGCGTCATAGACGCCGCCGCCGAAACCGCCGCGCGCACCGCCGACGCCAAAAAGTCGGGTGCTTTTTTATTTTTATCCGAAGAGGATTGCACGGATGACGAGGATAATGCTGCTCGCACCGCATCCAGCGTCGCCACCGCGAACTCGCCTCGCGAGAATGAGTCGTCTGTGCTTCCGTTCGCGGTGGCTAAGTTCGGCACGGTGCGCAAAGCGGCGGCGGCGTCGGCGAAGGCGGCTCTGTCTCTTTTGCTGCCGCTGCTTCCGACGGCGTGAATGGCGTGAAGAATTAAATCAAGAGACTCGGTGTCTTGGCGGACGGAAGAGGCACCAAAAGACACTTGTGCTCTCGCCTCCACCGCAGCTACAGCTGTACTCGAAGCGATCTCGTGTTTTCGTGACACAGGCGCGGAAGAACCCCTGCTGTCGCGTTCCTTCGCTTCCTCCCTCTCCTCCGCCTCCAGCCTCTCCGCCCGGGCCGCTCTCGCCGCGGCAGCCGCGCGGGGGTTCGCGGAAGGCGACGCTCTAGGGCTCGGCGCGGGAGGGGCCAGGGAAACACGTCGTGATGATTCCTTTTCTTGAGTTATTTTCGAGTTACTCTCCGCAAGAGAGACTCTCCGCTTGGCGTCTCGGTTTAATTTCCCTTCCTCGTGACTAATTAAACTGTCAGGTTTTTCTTCACGCACGAACGGGTGTTCCAACAAAGCAGGCCATGTCAACCGTTCCGAAGGCTTCTTGTTCAATAGTCCCTTCAGGAACGATTTAAAAATAGGGCTTATGTTCTCCGGCCACCGAATCTGGTCGCGCACGATTTTCTGGATCAGCGAGTAGATTGAGTTTGTGTAAAACGGGGGTTGCCCGACGAACAGCTCGTACAGAATAACGCCAAGGCTCCACAAATCAACGGTGTGGTTGTACGGCTGCTCTTGCACCAGCTCGGGCGCCATGTACAGCGGCGTGCCTTTGATGCTCGTCAATACCATCGTCGCGGAACTCATAGCCCGGGCGAACCCGAAGTCGCAAAGTTTCACAACGCGCCGGTTGGATATCAAAATGTTTTGAGGTTTCATGTCGCGGTGGATGATGCGGTTGCTGTGGAGGTAGTGCAGGGCTTTGACGAGCTGCCTGGCGATTTGTCGGACCTCTTCCTCAGGCAAGCTCTGGTCATCCTCCAGAATCTCGAATAACTCGCCTTGCGCGAATTCAGTCACGACGCAAAACTCCGCCTTCGTCTCGAAGCTGTCGACCATCCCGATTATGTTTTCGTGCCGCAACCCGCGCAGGATGTCAATCTCCTGCCGCAGCGACTTTATGTCCTTTTCCGACTTTAGAGAGGGTCAGGGTCAGATATATCGGGATGATGAGGAGTGCGCCGATTCAGGAATATCCAACTCGGAATCCCGAACCTCGGGATGGTGAGGAATCCTCACAGGATCATACTAAAAACCGTTCGAATCAACCCTCACTACGCGTTAAAAGGCGAGCAGGATTTTTGGGCTTGTGTACTTACCTTCCCATGCTTCGCGATGAACTTCATCGCGGTGATGGCGCCTGTGAATTTCCGTCGCGCTTTGTACACCTTCCCGAACGACCCTTCCCCCACTAACTCGAGGATGTGGTAGTCATCCGACGTGCCTTTGCCGGAGCCGGGGACGCGGTTTAACGGGGGCAAGGGGGCGGGCATCGCAGCTGATCGTCTCGATGAGAAAAACAAAAAAACGCAACTTGACTTAGGTGCCTAAATCACTCCGTCGATCTCACGATCCCACACGTCTTGTGTTCCACCTGGATGCCAGGAATCACGAGTTACGTGCGCCACCCAACCTGCTCCGACGTGCGAGCTGCCGGTGCACGGCAGGTCGCGCGTCGCGCGCCGTAGGTGTGTCGGGAACGCAGAGGCGCCGCGAGCCGTGCGCAAAGGCCAACGGGCTCGTGATTTTGAGTTCCCGCCTGCAAATCGCCAGTCAGAATTTAACAACGACGTTCCCTCCAAAAGTGTCGCCTCGGGGGTCCGACGTCAGGCGGTGCCGCGCGAGACGACGTGAAACGCCAATTCGATGGCGGATACCGGTCGAGACACTGCTGATACCGGCCCGTTGACGCGAGAAACTCAAATCGAGCCATCCCCTGGTGCCCGCGACGCAAACTCGGATGGTTTCCTGGGGGAGGAGGAACAGAGGGGACGTGAAGTCGAGGCCAAAACACAAGCCGACTCGGCTGCGACGCCCTCCCCCCCCTCGCCGCAGGCGCCTGTCGTTGACGACGAAACGCGAATCCGAGCCAAGACGCCTCCCACGTTCGGGGAGGTGGGTTTCGATGACGCGCTGAGGAATACCACACGTCGCCACGACGCACCGGGGGGGGGCACGGTCGGGAAGGCACACTCAAAAGAAGTATTCAAAAAAGAGGAGAAAGTGCCTCAAAAAAAGTATCCCCTGTCCTACCTGTTCCCCGACGGCAAGCTGTATCGCGACCCGCCAGTGCGATACCAACCCCCAAAAGCACCCACTTCGAACTACGAGATTCCTGATGATGAGTTACGTTTCGCGGTTGACGTAAACGCGCCGAGCGAACTTAAGCGGTCCACGAAAATTAGAGCGTTGGCCGAAATCAACAAATTGAACAACCCGACTCGCGACGAGACTAACTACTCATACGAATTCGACGACACGCACACGCACGATGCGCATGCCGTGGAGAAAGTGGACACTTCGTTGTTTCGTTCCGACGACGAGGACGGGCTCGGCAGCTCGGATGTCGACGAGACGGCGGACGACGCGGCGTTTTCCAAGGCTACTTTTCTGACTTTGAATCGCAACGCGCCGCGGGCGAAGAAAACCAAGCTGAATAATTTGGACTCAGCGACGGCGGACATCATGCAGATCGCACAAGCGGGGCGACCGCGTATGAGGTTAAATCCTGGAAAACATCGGTTGCACCCTGAGCAAGGTACTTCTGGAGGTCAAGAAAATGCAAAAACTCAAGACCTTGACTTTAAAACTTCGTCTCCGAAAACGTTGGGTACCCTGGTCGGCGATCGCATCATCGCTACGCCGGTGAAGGGTTTCAGGACGCCGCGTTCCAACGAATCCGCGACCGCCGCGATCGCGGCGTTGATGGATGTGGACGTCGAGTCCCCGAAACTACTGACACCGTTCACAGTGGGGAGCGTTATTGTGGTTTCTATGGGCAAAATAGACCCGGTTTTATCCATCCGGTCGTCCTCCGCGAGCCACTACATTTTGCCAATCGGGTTCGTGAGCCGACGGAAATACGCCAGCGTCACGGATCCGGACCAAAGGGTGTGGTACGAAAGCAAAGTGGAAGCCGTGGCAGGTGAAGATGGTATGGATGGCGATACACCTGATACTACTCGCAAACAGTCTGAAGGTAATTTTCGCAAACAGAACGTCCGTGTCATTGTATTCGAAAGCGACGTCCCAAACCCACAAATATTCACCGGCCAGTCCCCAAGCTCGACGTGGCAAAAGGTCATCGCTGCGGTGAACGAACAGGCGCAGACGCGGAAACGAAGCAGCGTGTCGGGCCCGCAATTCCTAGGACTAAGCTCGCCAGTTGTCGCCGCGGAAATCGCAAAGATGGAAGGGTACGCGGAAGCGCGAGCAGCGCTGGAGAAGAGGAAGGAAAAGAAAAACTCTGAGACTGCTTAGGTATGGCGTTCTTCCTGAATAATGAATGTGCTCTTTCAAATGCTCACACAACTCACTCTACACAACTCTTCACACAACAATCTAAAACCCCTTCTTCCCTCGTCCTCCGCCGCCACCTTTGTTCCCTCGACCACCGCCACCCCTTCCACCGCCTCGTCCGCCCCCCCCTTACGCCCCCCCCCCTTCGCTTTCAGGGACCGTTTCTGCGCCCGGACGTCGTTCAGCATCCGTTTATCCACGGAAGGCCCGCCCGCGTTTCCTTTGTGGAACTTCCTGGCGACGACGTGTTTGATTTCCCTGCGTTTGCCTCGCGCCGCCGTTTTCGCCTTGGCGTAGATCTTCTCAATCTCACGGACTTTGGATACGTCAGGGACGTCGTCCTGTTCCATGATCGTGGAAGCTCTTTTTCTCGCCTGCGCCATCTTAGTCTCCGCTCTCTTTTTCTTCCGGAACTTAGCCTCAGCAACCTTCTTTATAGACCTGGTGTCCACCGCCGCTAGCCTTTCATTAGCCTCCGCCAAGTCCTTCTCGTCATAAACCGGCGGCGGGCGCATAAACTTCCGCTCATCCTCCAGAAACCACTCCGGCAAATCCTCGTCGTCGTCGCGCGCGTACTTGTTGTACGCGTCGTCGATGATGCGGTCCTGTGGGTAGGTAGTGTGGGGGAATGTCAGCAGATGTATAGCAGTATAGCTATATATAGCAATATAGCAGCAGATGTGCAAGGTGATCGACGGTGCGTCCCAAAACCAAAAAGTCACAAAAATCACGCCTCGGTGTTATTTTCACATCAAGTTCCGGACATTCCGAAAAACGTCGTCGAGATTCAGACGATGCCGATTATTCTTGAGATTAATCGTCCTCACAGGCGTGACGTAGTTGGGGTTCAGGGTTGTGACTTATTAGGGTTATTAGACCCTAAATGCACATACAGGTAGAAAAGAAACAGTAAAGAAACGGTCAAAGCCAAAAAAGATAATCGCACGTACCCTGTCTTTCTTCCGAATCATGTTTTTTCCAATCGCAAGGATCTCCGCTTTTTCGTCGTCGGAAATGTCATCCGGATCCGAGTCGGAATCAGAGTCGGACGAAGCCGAATCAGCTTCGTACTCCGCGGGCGCTTCAAGGAAGTGTTGGTTGTCCTTGCCGGCTCGTGCGCGTGAGGTTTTCGTGCCAGTAGGGTCGTTTCCACTCAACCCAGCGCCGCCGTCGTCCTCAGAACTATCGGTGTCGTCGTCGTACGTGTCGTCGTACGCTGGCGTCTTCTTACCACCCGGGCTTTGCTTTTGCCGCTTCAACGCGCTTGCTTTGGCCATTTCAACTTTTTCAGCCTTTGCCTTGGCTTTGGCCTCCTTTTCTTCATCTCTCTTCTTCTTTACCGCACTCGCGTGTCTCAGCGCGTCGTAGTCGTCCTCGTCGGAATCAGAGCCAGCTTCTTTTCGCTTCTTGCTCTTGGTTTGTTTAACAGGTTCTTCGCTCTCATCATCACCATCAGTAGCGTCTTCTTCCTCCTCCTCATCCTCCCCCCCTTCTTCCCCTTCCGCGAAGTAGTCATCATCCTCGTCGAACCCGGAGGCGTCGCTGTCGTCGGCACTGTCATCATCAGCTTCATCAGTGGCTTTCTTCCACCCTGCAGCGGCAATTTCTTCCGCAACCTTCTTCTTCTTCGCCTCCGCTTCGCTCTTGGCTTGAACCTTGGAACCGACTTCGGGCGCGGTTTTGCCAAACAAATCGTTCGCGAACCAGTTCGTCGCCGCGGCGGGCCCTTTAACAACGGGCTTTTCAATTTCCGTGTCCCCTTTCGTACCCGCATTGTACAGCAGCGGGTTACCAGGAGACGCCTCCGCCAGCGCCTCCGCCAGCGCCCGTTGACCCGCTCGTTTCATCGCCGCGCCGGCTTGGTCGATTTCGTCGTCGTCGTCGTCCGAGTTTATTTCCCCAGCACCAATAGCAACCCGCGTGTCCCTCCCCCCCAGTTTCTCTGAAAATGTCGTGCCCTTCTTCGTTTGCCGCGCCTTGTACTCCCGCCACATGGAATCCAACTCCGCTTCAAGACGCGTGTTGCCGCCTCCTTCGGCGTCGTCGTCGTCGCTAGAGTCGTCGTATTTTCCTCTAACCCCTCTTCTTTCTTCAAACTCGTTAATATCATCATCTGAATCCCTAGCCGCGTCCAACCCTGGGGCTTGCTGGTTTTGAACCGCATCAAGGCCTCCCTTGGATTTAATTCTAGCGAGACTGAATAAATCCATCTCCGACGCACCCGTCGCCCCCTCTTCGTCCTGCCCCACAAGCCCAAGTGCCGTGCGCATGCGTTCCTTCGCGCGTAACTTCGCCTTTTTCTTTTTGTCCCGCCGAGTTCGGGCGTCAGCGCTCTGCTGCAACTCCTCCATCTCCTCCATCAACTTACTGTCTTCGGTGGATTTGTTGGTGTCGTCAGCAGTGTCAGCGTCCATGTCTTTGACGTCGTCATCGGAATCTGAATCGTCAATTTCACCGCCAGTCAACGCGAGCCCGCCTCGCAGCGCGGCTTTTCGCTTCCCGTCCAGCTTTCGCGACTTGCGAATTGCCAAGCGCCACTTTAAAAGGTTTTTGAAATCCACCTTTCCTAAAACACCCAAGTCAGCGCACAAAGCGCGAATCTCGTCAGTAGTCGCGGGGTGATTGTCCAGATTCATGAACCCGTCCTTGGGTGGTACGACGCCCTTCTTGTTCTGCGAGGGTTAGAGGAGGGTGAAGACAATATTTAGTCAGTAAACGTAAATGAGTTGGAAGGTAAACAGACATACATTCGACAAAGACGTCGGGGAACGTGCACTCCTCGTCTCAAAAAACCCAATGAAGCCTCGTAAGTTAGCAAAGGTATCTTCAAACAAGTGTCGGACAAACTGTGAAATGTTGATCGTCATCGGCTTTGGGTTGGGTTGGGTTGGGTTGGGTGCGGGTGTGGAGTAAAAAAGAAAAAAAGAAAAGAAAAAAAAAGAAAACTTACCGACGCGTCCAACAAAAACGTGTGGTACTGCCCCAGCAGCTCCGCAGGTTTGTCCCCCAGGATGAACGTCTCCGCAGGTGTCTCCTTGTACAGTGCGGAGACGCCATCCTCGTATCCGGATCTGTTCCTTGGTCGTTTTGCGTGCGAAAGAACGTCGATGGCTTGTTTCGGGCCGTCATACTCAGCGAACAGGTGGCGCGGGTCTAATAATCTCGAGTCGACCTTCTTTGGGGCGAGGAACCCGCTACAGACCACGTAGATTTCAGCACTCGTGCCTCTACTCGCCACAGGCTTGGTGCTTTCGACTTTTTGGAACAGCTGCTGCATGGAGTACAGCAACGCGTGATACTCCGTTGATCTAAAAACCTTCGTGATGAACCACCCGCCTTGCTTCAGAAATTCAGTCGCTAAACGTAACGAGTCCAACGTCAGCGCGGCTTGCGTGTAGGATTCAGCAGCAAAGTTCCCCCCCACGTTCGGCGCGCCGTCGTGGATCACTACGTCGTACTGCACGCCTTCTGGGGTGCACCGCTTTAGTTGCGCGCGGCATGATTGCGTGGTGATGTCATCGACGAAAGTGGTACACCCGCGGATTGGTTTGATCGGCGCTAAATCTACCCCGACAATCAACGAACTCATTGGCATGTACTTCGCCGCGACTTGTAGCCAGCCCCCGGGCGCGGCGCACAGGTCCATACAAGCTCTGGCGCCTGAGAAGAAGTCATACTTGCGGTTTAATTGCACGAGCTTGAACGAGGCGCGACTGCGGTAGCCCTGCTCCTTGGCCAGGTAGTAGAACTTGTCTGTGGATTGAGGGAGAAAGCGTGGGTTAGTTTGATGGACATCATAAGAGGTACCAGTGTCGTCAGTATAGTTACCAGTGTCGTCGGTATCCATGGACGCGTGTTTGCAAGCGTCTCTCAGGTAGAGACATGTGCCACAACGCATTCGTGGTGCGACACAAGAACAAAAAGCATCCCTCAGCGCCTATCGACTCTCACTCTCGATCTGTAAAGTCCGAGTTGTACCGAGAGTCGGCGCCGGCGGCGGCGGTGTTGTGATGAAGTCGCGCGCGAGTCAGCGTGGCACGAGACAGTGGAGGTTTAAACGCACCAAGCCTGTGTTTTCCTTTGGCTTTCTTGCCCATCTCGCTCGGTGAACGCGCGGAGACCCCGGCGCGACAACCGCGTGCGCGGTGGAGTGGAGGAGACGCGCGGAAGGGTGGACCAATGCAGCCGCCGCCGACATGAATAACTCGTCAATTTAACTCGTCAAAATGAGATTTTTTTTGCCATTTGAGACGTTTCGCGTTCCCAGAAAATCACTTTCGTCGCTTCCTAGACCACCCTAGTGTCCTTTCGCCGCCCTAAACCACACCTATCGAGTCGTCGCGTCACACCCGACCACGCGGCGCACGCCCCTGACCCTCCAGTTTGGAAGCAACCACCCCCTCAAACCTCGCACACCCCCCTTCACGAGCACTATGCTTCGCGCAGTATCCTTTCACCTCGCCCTTGCGTTTCTCGCCACGCACGCGTCCTATGTCACCGCGGTCCCCAGCGACACCGGCTCGTTGATTTCTGACGCGCTCGCCGAGCTCCCCAACGGCATGGGCGGCGACATCGCTAACTTGATGACCTCAATGAACATGACCGAAGAGAACACGCACTTCTCTCGGCTCGTCGCGACGGACGACGACGAATCAAGCGGTTCTTATGATGTCAACCAAAGCTTCGTGTTGATGACCTTCCCCACCCCCGCGAACGACTTCGAAATGCGCTTCATCAAGCTCACGAGCGATTTGGACCCGGATGAAACGCACGTCGTGCTTGTGTGCGGCCACACCGCACCTAGCAAGTGCGGAAAGGCAACGGAACACACCGGCGCACCTGATGACCACCCGTGCGGCCCAACCGACGCACTCGAGATATCGACCGGTCCGTTTTGCGAAGCGATTTCGCTGGAGCACGAAAGCACCGAGCACGGCGAGTTACTGTTGCACGGAGCGTTCGTTGTGGAATCCGTTGCGAACGCGTATGGCAACTCGCTCGACGGTTCATCTTCCATTCCCTACGAAACCCCCACTATTCATTTAGAGATCGTGGATACGAAATCGTTCCAGGCGATGATCGCGGATGACGTTGATGCGGACGACGAAGCGATAAAGTCCGCACTCGAGAGCGGCGACTTACAGGAACTGGAAGAAGCGCTTTCGATGAGAGTGAACGACGCGATTGCACCGGCAGCTTCACCAGCGGCGGCACCCACACAAATCATCGGTATTGAGAGTACAGATGAAGACGACTCTGAAGACCTCCCTACCAAGAGAAGGCTTCTTCGCATCGGCGGTATCGGCGGCGGCATCAGAGGAGGAGGTATGCGCCGCGGAATTGGCGGCACCGGCGCCCGATTCGGCGCCGCCGCGGGTCTCGGACGAGGCGCGGGGTACAGAGGCCGAAACATGGCCGTGAACCAGGTCATGGCGTCGTCGTTCTACGGGAACAAAGGCAGAGGGGCCAAAGGCCAAGCCGCGTACTTCAACGACCCGGGGATTCCAGGTGGGAAGTAAGCGTATGAAGTGAAACTTCTCTACGTGCGGTACGTGTCGTGTTGCGTTCTTTCCAGCACGCCGAGGGTAACGAAACAGACGACATCGAAAGGTTCATTGCGAACGCGTTCGTGAGCAGGGACGGCGACGACGAAAAAAACGAAGTTGTGAGAGACTCTTTTTTACACAGCTAATGCGTCGCCTACTAGTATCTACGCCTGCTTCATCGCGCGTGCCCGCCCACTTGTTCCATGAAAACGTCGATTTGGTCGACATCCTCCATGGCCAGGTCATACGGGCACTACTGGCTCGCACATATGCGGCCGTCGAACGTGAACTTTAGACTGTTCGGGTCGAGATGTTTCCGGTCACACCACGTTTGAATGATCTTCTCAAATTTGGTAGTAGGCTTCACCCTGAACATCAACTTGCTACCGTCGCCAGCATCGACCAACATGAGTTCGATCGTCCCCGATTTCTTGTCTTCCTAAGACATGGCGTGCGGCTCGAACGCACGGTGGAGTGTCGTCGTCGCGCCCGGTTTTCTCCCCACGGTTTCGTCGGAGCTCCGAGAAAACATTCAAAAGCCGAAAAAGATCGGGCGAGCGGATCTGCTTTGCGCCAAAAGCAGCGGATAGGAGTCAGCATTCTGGTCGGCGCGGGGGGGACGCGACACGCCCCCCAGCAAAAGCGGTCGCGAGTGGAAGGGCGTCGCCATGTCCAGCACAGTGACACGGCACCCGAAAGGCCACGTCATGTGTCCATGCTGCCAGGTGCGTCCCCAGTAGGACTATCCCCGGGACGTCCCCGTGTTCAAAATCGACGCGTTTGGTTTTCCCGGGAAAACCAAATCGATCCCCAACGTGTCCCCAATCAATCCCCTGACCCTCCCCTTCCCCTGCAGCAACCCGACCGGCCTATTGTGTGCGCGCCGTGCACCGCCACCGCGCTCCGCCCTCGTCGCTGGACGCTGCAGCGCCTAGGTGCCGCGCACGCGCAAGCCAAGGCGGACCTGGAGCGGGCGCTGGCGACGAGGAACAGGAGCCCATTAGAAAAAGGTGTTGGAGATTCTGGCCAAAAAGATGCCAATGACTTTTTCGCAATAGATGAGGCCGCGAAAAGAGACACTCACGTTTCTGCATTTGACCTTACGCTGCGACGCGAGCGGATAAATCGAGAGAAAGCACAGCTGGAACGTTTAAGGCTTGAAGTCGTTAAACGCAAAAAACAGGTTGAGACTAAAAAGTCTATGGTGGTGAGTCGAGCGGATACGCTAAATGCGGCGACTGAAAAACTTAAACAAACAAAAACAAACCTCTTCGAGGAAAAAACTTCACCTGACTCGGGAATAACTCAGGAATCCTTCCCCGAACGCACCCGGGCGCTGGCGCTGAAGCTCCGGAGTTTGGAGGACGAGTTGCTACGCATCCGGTGTCAAAAGCTCGGTGAACTTAAGAAACTACTACCAATAGTCGCTGAAGCGCCGGAGGTGACTGAGACGAATAGGTGTTTTTTGGGTTTAGGAAAAGGACACAGAAGCAGAGGCAGAGGCGGACGGGACGATACTAAATCGAGTACCTCCAAGTCACCACAGCAAGCCGACACAACCGTCCCCACCGCGGTTCGCATTTGTGGGTATCGCGTACCAGACCCCAACGACGCGTGTGAGTTTCGAGCCGAGGAACTCTCTTCCGGCCTCGGGTGCGTTTTGCTTTTCCTGAACGTCGCTGGGGAGATTTTGGAGGTGCCGGGGTTGATGAAGTCCGAAGGCGCGGGGTCATCGAAAGCGGTGATATGGCAGGCGGATTCGTTCTGGGATGACAAGCCGGGTAGTGTTGGTAGCAGTAATGGTAGCAGTAACGGTAGCAACCCTGGTACGTCCGGTACTAAGTTTCCATTGTTTCTTCCGCAAGTGGTTGTGGAGGCGAACGGCGGCGGAGACGCTCAAGGGTCGCCTCACGAGCGGAAACGGGACGACACTCGCGACGCGGGTGCGCTCGGGACGTTGCTCCTTGAGACGGTCAACTCTGGAGTTTCAAAAATTGCGTCGAACGTGTTACATACCAGCAAATCCCTAGACTCAAAAACCGGTGAACCAGAAAAAAAGAATCCCGCGTGCCCTCTTCTTTTGCAGAAACGCCGACAAGAGCTTCAACGCGCCGTGGGGATGTTACACAAGCTCGTGGGTGTTACGTGCGTTGAGCTGGAGGTTATGTTGAATGTAAACGCACCGTCCAACTGGGGACCGTTCGCGTCCCTGGCGTTTTACGCCACGGAAGCGGCGAGACGCGCGCGCGAGGACGCTTCATCGAGTAACAAACTTTCAGACACTAATAGTACCTCCACGAAACGCGCTTCCAACCCATTTTGCGACCTGTATGAGCTAGGGGAGATCAAGGAGAGTATCGGTGAGGGTGGTAAAGGTATAGGTCAAAAGAAATCCTCTCGTGGCAAGAAGAAAAAGTTCAAAAAGGCGCTCAGGGCGTTGGCGGCGTCGGGCGCGAACGGCACGGGGCTAGTTCAAAATTTAGGCCAGTCCCTGATGACGAGCGTTTTCGGCATGGCCAAGCAGTCATCGAGACGAGTTAATTCGAAGAGTGGTGTTCGGGAAACGCCGCAGTCGAGTTGGGCCTCGGACGCGTCGTTTGCGGACCTGCGGGACGACGGGTGGGACTTGGTGGACGTGCCGAATGGAACTCGAAGTGGCTTGGCCGTAACCCAGCCGCTCGCCAGTTTGCGCGAAACGCACTCGGGTCCAAAAAAATCAAACACGCCGACAATGCTCCCCCCGCCGCCGTCGCGGCCGGAGGACGTGGAGCACTGGACGCGGGCGATGTACGTGGATGCGAAGAGGTGAGGGTTTTGTGAGAGAAGCGGAAGCTCTGTGAGCATCGTGACTGTTCAAAGGACAGCCTGTGCTCTTGCTTTGAACTGTAATAAAATCAACTCATTTTTTGCCATTTATTCCTCTTCACCAAAACGGTCGTCCCCGAATAACGGCACTCCACGGGCGGCGCGCAGTGACACTCCGCGCGCGTGTCCGACTGCGGTTGGGCACGGCCGCGGCTTGGTACTCGCCCGGCACGTGTTAAATGATGTCGTCCCATTCACAAAAGCCGGTGGGGACGCCCGCGGAGGCGTCGTCCGAAGGGCCACCACCCGCGTGGGCGGGTGCCGAATCTGCGACAAAAACTGAAGCTTCCGCTGGCACCGGCCAAGCGTGTGTCGAGGGCAACACCAGTGGAAAACCTGTTCCCCCCGCCCCCTCTCCCGCCCGCTCCAGAGCCGCGCCAGCAGTGCAGGAGCTTCTAGCGTTGCGACAGATAGTGGACAACGGAACCCCGTTAACCTCCCTGCAAAGCAAACGCGCGGCCGAGCTCGTGAAGGAAGCGATTGAGAGTGGGTGTGTTGGTGAGTCAAACGAGTTCGACGCGGCGCGGTTCCACTTGACTAATACGCAGTTGAAATCCCTAGGCCTCGACGCGCCTGATCCGCCAGTCATTCCGAGCAATATACTGTCAATGCCCCTACCTAAACGCCTATTAACAGTTCAAAAGCTCATAGATCAGTTAACCTACAACCACGTCGGCACCACCACGAACTTCAACATCGACAAGAACCGAAACTTGAATCGAATTCTGGAAACCGGTCGATCCATCGCACGCGACGCGCTACCCATTAAGTGCGTCGAGGCGGTATTTTTAGCCCTCAAATGGACGCACGAATGGCGAGACGTTGACCGGATACCTGCTGCTTTTAAAACATCAGTATCATTCACCGACAGTAAAGGAATTAAACGTAAAAAAACGCACCAGCACATCGTGCTGTTCATTAGGCGGCTGTTGAATGACAAATTGGGCGACGACAAAAAGACTGACAATAAATCGAATGACGAGTCACAAACACACCACGCGTCTCAGTACGGTGCGTTGGGTATAAGTAGACGCTCATCGTTGGCGTTTCGGGACATGTCTTATAAATCGATCACGGAGATATTAACGACGTACAGAGACGCGTACCAAGAGCTGGGGCATTCAATAGTGAAAGTGCGAACCGGCCTTCCCGTTCCGCGCGTCCCCCGGGAAGCCAACATCTGCTGGAGGCACTGCGTGGTGGGTATTACGGGTGAGAAGGATGGAGGTGCTGGTGATGAAGATGAGGACGATGAAGAGGAAGATGAGGAGGAGGAATCGACAGAATCTACCGAAAAAGAAAAAAAGGCGTTTGGCAAAACTTGGTCCGAAGCGTGTTGTGTTTTCGAACTTCATTGCGCCGCGTCTCGCTCGCGTAAGTTGTTCGATAAATGGCGACTCGACGGTGAGCGGTGGAAGTTTACGAAATCGACAGTGAATACAGACAGCGGGGCGGAAGAAAAGGAGGCGGGTAGAGAAGTCGTGCAAAGTCCGAAATCGGGTACCGCGGTGGTATCGCTGAAGCCAAAAGATAAATGCCAAAACAAAAACCAAAAGAAATCGGATGACACGATCGATGTGGCGCCTTCGAAAGAGTCCTCCCCTGTGGTGGTCAAAACGTAGTCTAGTTGTTATTCATCGCTATTCGTGTAGTCTACTTCTTCGCGCTGAACCCCAGCCCGTTGTCTTCCGCGTACCGCTCCATGAACCGCATGAACCGGTTCCAGTCCGCGGTGGTTTTCATCACGTACGTCGCTTCTATTCCTTGTGGCTTTCCGTTCAGGAACTTGGCGTTGACGTCCACGGTTTGGAGCTCGCCTTCTTCATCCACTAGGTACATCCCAGTGATTTCACCCGTGAGCTCAGTGGCTTCGAACACGTCGGGTTCGGTGAACACGAAAAACGCAGTGCCGTTGGTGCCATCCTTGCTGCGAGTCAAACGCACGTCAGGCACGGAAGTTTCGTCGGTGCCCTTCACGAACTGGATCGAAGTGGCGCCGGCGGTCACGGCGAGGCTGGTGCGGGCGCGAACGGGGGCGACATTAGCGGTGCGCTTGATGGCCATGGTGGCCAGACGCGCGGGCGCCACGAGGCTGGCGGAGGTGACGGTGAAGGCGGACATCGTGTGAGGTTCCGACGTGCGATCGAAAGTAATCATATCAGTGATGCGAGGTGTCGCCTTCACGAGCTTCGGTGCCTAAAATTCGATAACTCGTCGAATCCTCATACATTTAACTGGTCACCCAGAAAAAGCGCGACTGTGTTGACGTGGCAGGCTGTGGAGGCGCCATTTGGAGGATAAACTCGATGGAACCGAGGAAGTTGAGTGGGAGGGAAAAGAAAAATTGGAAACTAATGAAATTCGTTATGAATGCGTACAACCCGTTCAACTCTCAATCTACAACTCACTTTATTTTGGGTGACTAATTGCCCCTTGCGTCGTCCCGCCGCACGCTCTTCTCCACCTGCGCCAGCTTCTGCTCCGCTTTCTTCTGCGCCTTTTTGTCAAAGTCGGGGTTGGATTTCTGTTCGTCGTTTTTCAGAAACGTGAATCGCGACCCGGCGCTGACGAACTTATCTTCAATCGCCCTAACCTCTTCCCTAAACGCGTTGCTTTCGTACGCAAAGTCCTTCTCCACTTCGTTCTCGGCTTTCTTTATGTCCCGCTCGAGGGTGTTTTCCGCGCGTTTGATATCCTTCTCGAACTCCTTCTCGACAAATCGCGCATCCTTGCCTACTTCCTTCGCCAGAACCTTGACCTCCTTGCCTAAGAACCCCGAGGCTTTCCTCACGTCCTTGCCAAGCTCCTTTTCAGCGACGAGAATGTCATCCCCCAGGGTATCCAGATCGGCAACCTTGCTGAACTTCAACTCGGGCTCTGGTTTGCACGAGTTGTCCGTGACGACGAAATCAGAAAACTTAACGCCAACCTTCTTGGCGAGGCGCTCTAATTCAGGAACGTACTCTGGTTTCAACGAAGGACTCGTGGAATACACCACGGCTCCCCCATAACCATCCCAAGCATCATTAGTCCCCTTGTAATACACAAACACGTACTCGCCCTTTTTGAACCCCGGTACGTACCAGTCATCCTGGTAGTGAAGGTACTCGTTGCCGTTGTTGTGCAGGATGGCTTTTGATTCAGAATCGGTGTAGAAGGTTTGAACGTCGGAGCGTTCGTAAAACTGGCCATTGGGTCTGTTTATGCGCCAATTAATCTTGACCGCCATGTGGTCCGCATCAGGAGCATCAAAAAAGTGTTCCTGGCAATCGAACGTGTCGAAGTCTTTGTTCAAACCGGCGACGATGTACCAGCGTTTCTCTTCCCCGAAAACAGTGGCGTCGAAACCTTCCGCCATGGTTTCAAGAGGCGGCACCGCGTACTCGCCGGTGTCCTGCTTTTGCTTCACGCAGTCGTTCGTGGTGATGGCGCACGTGTTGAAGGTCATCACCGCTTTCGAGGCGTACAGATCGCCGCACTTGATCTGGCAATCCGCCTCGTCGGGGCGGCCGAAGCAGGTGTTTAAACAGACTAAAGACTCGGCGCACTTTTCATCGGCTAAGCACGCGGCTAACTCGAGCTGGCACCTTGACAGCAAACACTTCCCAGACTCCACGGCTCTCGGGTCCACCAAATCCTTCGCAAAGGATACGATTAACGCTCCAGGGGGGGCTAACGTAAGGCACACCGCGGCGGCGAACGCGGTGGCTCCCGCGGCGACTTGGCGCTTCCACGACACGAGATTGTCGTTGGCCAGACTTTCAAGATTGGCATCATCACTCGCGTCAGTGCTGGTCTCTCTTTGGTCGTCACCCTTGGGAAGCGCAGCGCGAGGGGCGAGCCTGTGTGTGTGTTTGAACGGCACGCTTTGGACACGCTTGGTGGTCGCCACGCGAACGGGCGTTGACCTCCTCAATCCAACGCGCTTCGTGTCCGCCAAGCTGGCGAAGCACACGGAAGACATCGCGGATGATGCCATTGTGACTCTGCGGGCGCGTGTCTATGTGCCTCTGCGGAGCGTACAAGTGGTCACACGAAGCGCTCGTAGACGAAACCGAGGAGATGTGTAACTTCGGTATCGGCAAACCACAGCGTGCGGTGCGTCGTCCTATGACACCACTACGAGACACACGTTCCGAGTAATCTACTTGCACAGAAGGGCGCTTCTGGAACGCGTTTTTTGGATTCAGATAGACTTGTGGATGATGACTGGCGGAGCCTTTCAACCTGTGGGTCAAACTGTGAAGGTACCTATCAGCGCGTGGTGTCAAGAACCATAAATGACCGGTCAAAAGTGACAAATAAAGTTTAACTCAAGAATAACTCGAGAACGTGCGTTAGCTATGCGTCTCCATCGCGAACAGAGGTGCAGAATCTCTCCGCCTCGGTGTCGGGCAGAAAACAGCCACAAGCAAATCTAAAACGATATTTTGTGCCAGCCACAACCGGGACGAAAGCGTTAAAATCCCTACCCGTCCCCGTCCCCGTCCCTGTCCCCACTTCCCCGCACACGCGCCGTGACCTTGCACGGCCGTCGCGTCACTTTCCGAGTCGCACTGTACGTACCTAGGTGTTCCACCAAGGTGCTCTCGTGACGTGCGCGTCGTCCGGAACCTCTCATCGGTTACCCGCGAAAACACCTTCGAAGTCCGAAGGAAACCTTTTCGTGCGAACGAAGTTGAGACGTTGAGATGTCCGCCTTCTCCGCGCGCGCGCCGGTGACCGCCACTGCGCTTCGCTCGGGTGTCAAAACCTCGGATTTGAAGTCGACCAAACGCACGGTCGTCCCCAGGCGTTCAACAACCACCAAAGCGCTGACTTTAACCGAGGATGGCCAGAAAGCCGCCGACCGCGCGGCTGCGATGCAGCCAAACGACGAACTCCCGTCCGTGTTAGTCGCGGGCGGCGGCATCGCCGGCTTGATCACCGCCCTTTCCCTGCAACGCAAAGGCATCAAAGTGAAGGTTTTCGAAAAGGTCAAGGAGTACAAGCTGTTCGGCGGGCCGATTCAGCTGCAGTGTAATGCTCAGGGTGCGCTCGATTCCATCGCCCCAGACGTGCTCGAGCAGATTTGGGAAAAATCCACTATTACTGGGGACAGGATCAACGGACTGTTAGATGGAGTGGCCGGTGACTGGTTTTATCGATTCGACACCAGGCAGCCCTGCTACAACAACGGCCTTCCCTTAACCCTTGTCATCGCCCGTTACGACCTTTTGGACATCCTGCGCAACGCCGTGGGCCAAGAGAACATCGCGATGGAAACCGTGGTGGCTTCGTACGAAAACAACACGGACGACACGATCACCGCGACGTTAACGGATGGCACCAAGCACACCGCGGACGTGCTTATCGGCGCGGACGGCATTCGATCAAAGATGCGCGCGCAGATGCGAAACGAGGACCCTGAGAACCCGCCCCTGGCGTACGCGGGGTACGCGGTGTACACCGCGATTTGCGACTACAGCGCCCCGTTCCGTGAAGCGCAGCACACTGACGTGGACCGAACCGGGTACCAGGTGTTCCTTGGTCCGAAGCAGTACTTCGTGAGCTCGGACGTCGGGAACGGGCAGCAGCAGTACTACGCGTTCCTCGACGTCCCGCCTGGGGGGGACGACAAGTTCGCCAAGTGCGAGGAGTGGGACAACTACAGGGCAATGTTGATGGACCGCTTCGCGTCGTGGGCGCCCGCGGTGGTGGAGCGCCTGGAGGTTACCAAACCCGAAGATGTGGAACGCAGGGATGTGTACGACGTAATTCCGGACCCACGGTGGGTGGATGGCAGGATGGCGCTGCTAGGCGACTCCGCGCACGCCGTTCAGCCCAACTTAGGACAAGGCGGCGGGCAAGCCATCGAGAGCGCGTACGCTTTGGCGGATGAGTTGGCTAAGTGCGAGGGCAAACAAGGTGTGAAAATGGCGTTGATGAAGTACGCCAGCCGACGGTTCTTGAGGACGGGAAGCATTCATGGATTAAGCAGATTCAGTTCCCTAATGAACACGGTGTACCGCAAATACCTGGGCGATGAACCATACGCGTTTTACCCTGAACCCGTGCAAAAGTTTTGGAACGCCATCGCGAAGTTGAAAATTCCCCACCCCGGATCCGTGGTCGGGCAAATCGCAATCATGGGTTCAATGCCCGTTATTCTTGAGTACGTCGGCGGTGGGTTCAACAGGTTCGGCGTGCCGGCTGTGCTAGGGGGGGCGTCAACTGGAAATGGCATCGACCGCATTCCCCGGTCGCAGGTACCGGGCGTCTCCGCCCCGAAGCGCGACTTGAAACCAGAGGACTTCGAAATGAAGGGGATCCCCGGGTTGGCCAAGTGATTTGTGGACGTGTCGATGACTGAATGCCCGTAGAGAGTATAGATGCGATATTGTGCACAGCTGTACACACTGTCTATAGTGACCCCTGTACACCACCACCACTTAGTAGACTACCTATACTAAGCCTTGAGATTGAGAGGAGGAGATTTTTTGCGGCCGGCGAAACCGACGCGTCCGCCACCATTCATTTGTGCATTTGTGATCGAGTAAAGTAAAAGATAAAGAAAGAAGCCGAAGAGTCGTATATTTCACACTACAATGCACTTGTACAGTCTTACCCTCACGGTATCCCTTTCCTATCAACCTTCCTATCAACCCTGTATCAATCGTACTCTTTCAGCGCCGCGACACCCCCTTTCAAAAGGGATTCGCGCAGCTCATCGTGCGTCGCTCCATTGCTCGCGAGAATCGCGCGCGTTTTTAACATATAGGGCTCGCCGGTTATTAAATCAGTCATTTGTCCACCCGCTTCCGTGACTAACAATGCGCCCGCCGCGGTGTCCCATGAGTTCAAATCCGCTTCGAAATACGCCGTCAATCGCCCCGCCGCGACCCACGCCAACATAATCGCGGCGCTCCCTAACATCCTGATTGATCGAACCGGAATTTTAGTCAACACCGTCATCCCTTTCAACATACTCTCCGCGCTTTCGTCGGTCGCGCCGTACCCAGTGACCACAACCGATTCAGCCACAGTCTGTTCCTCTCCCACCTTTAACTGCGCAAAATTAACATAAGCTCCGCCTCCCTTCGAAGCGCTGAAAATCTCACCGGCGAAAGGATCCATGATCACGCCGACTTGCAATTCACCCTTGTATGCAACCCCGATTGAAATAGCGCTCAGCGGCATCGAATGGCAGAAATTCGTCGTCCCGTCGATAGGGTCCACGATCCACAGCCAGGCGTTTGAGTCGTTGAGGATTGTGTCTAACGCCGCTGCTGATGCTTTTGCTCCACCCGCTACGGATTCCTCGCCCAGGAACCCGTGATTGGGGAACGTCTCGCTCACAGTTTTTTCGATGATGGATTGCACCTCGGGATCCACCTCGGTGAGCAAATCGCGGGCGTTCGCTTTGGTTTTCACGACATCAGCGCCTAGTTTGTTCAACATGATAGTAGCGCCCAACTTGGCCGCATCGGTGGCGACTTTCAAAATCGCCTGGCGCATCGCGGGGAGGTCGGTTTCGTCGGTGGGGACCACGGCGTTGAACCCCATGGGTTCGGGATTGGTGCCCAACGCGTGGGTTCGCCATCGCGATGTCCGTTCCGACCCTGAATCACGGTTCACGCGAAGCCGCGACCCTGAAGGGCGTGCGACAGGGGCGCCGTAGGAAACTAGACATGCGGAGGACATGACACTTGCGCGCGCGCGAGTGAACACCTAAATGAGAAGTCGGCACGGAACACGAAAAAGTTTACGTCGACCCGTTGTTAAGTTCGTTCACTTCGCTCGCGTGGCCTTCACTCTGTCCGGCGCGCGTGTGGTGGCGCGCGGTCGTTACAGGCGTCACGATGCGGTGGTTCCTCCTTGCACTGTTCCTTATGTTCCCCCATGCCAGCAACTCCATGCACGACAGCAACGCTAGCGCCGTGACAAACTCAGATCCGGTGGGAGACACAACGACCGCCCCTCGAAGGTCCATGGTTGGTTTCGTACAGGACTGCGTGGGTTTCCCGCCACGGCAGACGGGGACGTTGTGCGGCGCCCGAGGGGCGTTCCTTAGTGGGCACTACCTCTGGGTCGCGGCGACACAGGTGGACGCGGTGACCGTGGTGGACGTGTACCGCCCGGACATGCCCACCGTGGCTGGTTCCGTATCAGATTCCATAAAACTAAAAGCCGTGGTCGCGGTGTGGGCGCACCACTCCGGTGAGTACGTCGTGGCCATCGCACGGGGAGTACGACCAACAGGGTTCGGCCACGTAGCAGTGGTGGACATACGAACCGAACGGGGCGTCTGGTACAAAGACAAATTCGGCCGGTATTTAGCAAAGCCGAAAGTGATTAGCGCGCTGCGGGATTGCGAAAACGTGGATGGACGGTCCGTCGGGCGGCTTTGCGGCGCGCGAGCCGTTCATGTGGTGGACGACCTTGCGTATGTCGCGTCGGAGATGTCGAACACTGTTAGCGTGATAAGCATACCGTCATTTTTAACCCTAAGAGAGGGTATCAATACAGGCAACGACGTTCCTATCAGTGCGGCTACTCCGTTTTTTCGGGGGTCAGTGATCGATGAGAGATTGGAAGGCGCCTATGCTATTGCGGTCGATACTGAATCGCGATTCAGAACCGCGTACGTAGCTTCCAGGTTTTGCCAGAGTTGTGTTATATTAGTGGACGTGAGTGACCCTTCCAACATCCAAGTAGGCGGGTTGATACCCCGAACCGACGTGGTAGGGTTGTTTGACCGAGTAAGTATACAGGAAGAGACGGAAGTTGTGGCTAACGTACCCACAGTTGGAAGATTGCGAGGCGTGGAGTTTGTCGCCAGAGGCGCCAGTAGTAGCGCCTTCGCCTTCGTCACCACCGAGTTCGACGGGCGAGTAAGCGCGGTAGCCGCGGAGTGCGCCCGAGCGAGCGTACAGCTCGGCGAATCCGTGCAGTACTGTGCCGCAGGTGCCAGAAGAGGCCTGTACGACGTGGACTCGCCCCCCGACGAGGGGTACGAGTACAGACCGAACGCCAGGCCGAACGTGAGTTAATAGGTTAATTAGTCAAGGTAAAAAGTAGACTATGAGATGGCCAATGTATACATGTATACAGCTGGCATCTATTAAAATGGCTCCGGGTCCGCCGCCCTGACCGCCGCTGGGTTCGGCAAAAACAACAACCGCATCCCCCCAACTTCAATCATGGCGTGCGACTCCAACTTAGCCCGCTTTCCACTCTCCACCGCGAACCCGTTGATCCACACCGGCCGTCTTCCAACGTTCCGCAAACAAAACGTTCCCTTCCAACGCAACTTGATAAAACACTGTTGCCGCGAAACTTTACTCGCGTTACCTTCTAAACACAAATCGACGTCCACCTTCTGGTCATCCGTGTTCCGCCCAACGGCGGTTTCCCTTTTTTTAAGATAATAGGTTTTGTTCTGGCCTTGAAGCACGCCTACTGCGCCTTTTGAAGTAGCGTTTCGTGCCGTGGCGGCTTGAGCGCTCGCTTCCAACTTTCGTATCTTCGATAAACTCGCTTGCAGCGCTTTTCTGCTTTTCTTTCTTTCCTGTAAGTCTACTTGCGATTTGCTCGGCAGCAGCGGCATGTCGAACACCGCGGCTTCCGCATCCGCGAAGGAGGGGGGAGTTTTTGGACTGGTGTCTGTTCTATTGGTCGCATTACCACCTGCAGCCTCGTGCGCCGCTCCTTCATTCATATCTAAATCCGCACTGGAATCCACGACTTGGTCCTTTTTGTTTCCATTCGTCTTCACAAAAGCGTCTTTGAATTCAATCGTGGTCGGTAATGGGGCTACTCGCGGTTTTGTGTCCAGCGCGTACGTAGCCATGCGTCGAGCGGCGGGGAGGGCTATTTGCGGGTCGTACAACAACGCGCGCCACCGCTGCGTGATGTCCTCCCTAGTGCGCGGCTCGGTGAAGGGCAGGATCCCGCGCGCGATCGCCCCCAAAGCCGCGCCCGCCTCGACCGCCTCGCGGAGCAGGAAATCGTCGGAAGCGGGCCAATCCTCCAGGGATGCGACTTTGGCGGGTTTGGAGGGCGCATCCGTGGGGGCGGGGGCGTCCGAGGCCTTCGCCGCCTCGGGGGGGGCTTCTGAGGGCGCGCCGGACATGTCGCGTCGCCGCCTCGGGGCGCGAGACGCGCGCGAGGGTTTCACGGATCTCATCATCTCAATCGGAATTGTCGCCCGCGCTGCTCGCCAAAATTCTGACGATTCGTTTCCCTCGGGATAATCGAGGATGGATCGTCGCCTCCCCCTCACAACGAGGTGCGTGGAGAGCAAAAGGGCGCGAGGGGACGCACGCGAATCATGTGGAAGAAGCGGTGTTCGTGTGGCAAGCTGAAAAACCACTGCGCGGAGTGCAGCCCATGCCCTCACGGCAAGCTAAAAGCCAACTGCGCAAACTGCAAGCAGTACCCTCACGGCAAGCTGAAACAGCACTGCGTGGTGTGCAACCCCTGCCCGCACGGCAAGCTGAAAAACAAGTGCGCGGAGTGCAACCCCTGCCCTCACGGTAAGTTGAAACAGAGCTGCAAGGGCTGCATCCCCTACCATCACGGTAGGCTGGAGAAGGACTGTGCGGCTCGCAAAACGGCGTGTCGTTCCGCCGAGCTCGCCGCCGATCGAGGAGCCGCCGACACTCACGCCAAAGCCCGAGATCAAGCAAGAGCCCTTCAACATCCACGGCTATTACGACATGGGCGATGAGGGTGAGTGATGAAATATGAGAAACGACCAAAAGACAAAACACGATCATAACAACCATCGAGCATTTAGTCACACCTTCTACGCCGTAAACACGAACGCCGAGTTTGCATCCGGGGCTAACATTTTCTTCGCCCGTTGCGTCCCCACGATGCGCTCCAGCCGTAACCCGTCCAGTTTCGCAAACGCACAAGTCGCTGTGGTTTCTGAGTTATTAGACCCCGAGCCACTTGTGTTACTCGCTGCAAACTCCACAAACTCTGCGAAATATTCAGGGTGTTCCGGTGGGCCATAGAATACGACTTCCCTGACGCCTTTGACTTTGCGTCGGTGGTAAAAATGCGCGCGTTCGGTGACCAGTAGCACGCGCTTCCTGCCATCCGCGAAGATCGTCCTGGCTCGAGCGGCGTCTCTTGGCGGGGTGTACTCGCTCGCCACCGCGAAGCTCAACTCCGTTTCCGTCAACAAGTTACGCACGCGCACGAAGTCGAAATAACTCGGGATGAAGACTACCGTGCCGGCCCGCGGGTTTTCCCGTAACCGCGGGAGCGTGAACTTGTAAAAGTGCTTGAAACGAGCGTCGTCAGAGAGAGCAACTAAATGTTTGGACCCTTCGCCTGACTGGTTGCTCTGTTCATCGACCCCAACAACCACATCTGGAATGCGATCAAACCTCAAACGGGAGCTCCCGTTCGCCGCCGTGGCGCGTCCCAGCACTCCGGGGTAATTATTTACTCGGTATTTAATTCTTCCAGCGACGTTGTGACACGTTCTGCTCAAGGCGTTGATTTCCGGCGACTGGTAGGAGGATAGGAAGACTGTTTGCCTGTGGTGCTTTGCGAGTCCTTCCAGGTGGTTCTCTCGAACCCGCATCACATCAACGTCTGTGTGTTTCTTTGGAATCATGTTTATTGCGTCTAACACCGTCTGAAGATGACTCCAGTTCTGCATCGCGATGACGTCGGCGTTGTCCACGATTAGCAGTTCGATCGACGCCAGGAAATCAGGGGCGGACAGGCCGGACTCCTTGAGTTTAGTAGCCAGGCCTGTGTCGTGGTGTGGGTAGGGGTGGAATATATGGATGTGGGACGCAAAACGGTCAGTAACAGTCAGTAATGCATCACATAGAGGGAATAAAACGTCTTCAAAAACCAAAAACTCCACTCTCGCCTCGGGCCAATAGGGAACATAAAGTTCGCCACACAAAGTCGGTAAGACCTTTCGGTATGGTATGTTTTCGTCACCGGCGAAATTGGGTGTGTTCGGGTATCCGTGAATCGGGATGGTGAGAAATTCCTCTCAGGATGTTATGAAAACCGGGAACACGGGTACACGAACCGATCAGTACAAGGCGAACAGGATTTTACTTACCCAGCGGCGACGCGATTAAAATATCCGATCCGAAAAAGTCCACATACAGCCGTACTGAGGCTTTGGTTACCTTCACCCCGAGCCGAAAGTGGTCATCCGTGTTCCCCTTGAACAGCTGGGTGTGGTCGGTTGGTACCCACAGGTTCTTCTTTTTTCGTTTTCGATCCTCTTCTTGGTCTAATAACTCGTCATCTAATCCGAAGTCGTCCGCAAAGCGTTCCAACTTGCTCACGGCGTCGGCGCGGCCGTGCGCGGCCGGGCAGAGTTCCAACAGTCTCCGCACCACCCGTCCCGCGATGTTCCTCATAGGAACTAGAATCAGAACCGTCGGCCTGGCGAACCCTTGATCTCTAGGCACGTCGTCCGTCACTATCACCCGGTTTTTTTGACCGGGAAGGAGGTTCTTTCGTACGTAGGGGGCGGGCGGCTCTTGAGTTTCGGTGAGGTCATCTTTTTCCCCCTTTGCGGTATCCTTCGCCGCTTCTGCCTGTTGTGCTCGCGCGACTCGTTCCGCGTGCTTCTTAACATCCCGCGCCTGCTCCTCTGCTTTCGCCCGTCGCAACAGCGATTCGTTATTTTTAGTGATCCGCCGCCGCGTGCGCATCACGTGCGCCACAGCGTGAAGCAGGTACGCGTCCATGATTTGGTCGCTTTTTCCCGTGTGGGTATTCATCGCGTTGTCGCCGCCGCGTCTGTCACTCTCGTCGATTTTCTGGCCAGAAGTAGAACTAGTACCAGTACTGCAGCTTCCAGGAGGTGCTCTTTCGGTGAACGTGATGTCCGCGTACGTACTCAACACGCTGTAAAACTCTTTTTGAATTTGAGACGTAAACGGGGCGGGGGGCGCTTTTTGTAATCGTTCCGCGATTTTCGCTTTTTCGAGTTCGATCGCCGCTTTGACCCCGGACCCTTTCTTTTTAGCTTCAACAGTGACTTGTTTCAAACCAACCTTCTGCTTCTTTTGACTCTCTTCATAACTCACAGGGTTCACCACCGCGTTCCATCGCTCCTTGAGTTTCGTGGGGAGGTTGGGTGGAGCCGGGGGGAGGGGTTCAAGTAACGACGCGATCGGCAAGTCGCTCGATTGTTCGCTGCCGAGTGACACGCCCCGCGCCGTTTCGTCAAACTCCCACCGGCCGGTTTCGGTATCCTTCTTTCCAGATGTTTTCTTTCCCTTTGAGGTTGAAACCGATAAATGTATCGTCGATACCACCGAACCACCCCTCACCGCTTCAAACTTCTTCACCAGCTTGAACTTGAAAGGAGCCGATTTCAACGTATCAACCACTTTGGCGTTCACGATCCGGCGAAGGTGTACCGCTAATCCGTGCGTGGCTTCGTTGTCAGTTTCGGTTTTGGTTTTACTGTCCCCTGTAATACCCTTTGTAACACCCCCATTATCATCTTCCTCGTCATCGTCATCTATCAAGTCCTCCTCGTCCCCGGATGCAGCCGCGGCTTCGTCGTCATCGAGAGGTTCGGGCGGAGCGTCCGTCATTTTCTCGTCGGCGTCGGCGTCGTCCGATTCGGATCCGTCTGAACCTTGCGAGTTACCTTCTGATTTATTAACTCCAGGCTTTTGGAAGCTCTTAGCATTGCCTTCGTCTTCCCCTTTATCCTCTCCGTCATCCTCCTCCTCTTCCTCGGACTCGTCTTCATCCTCGTCCTCCTCTTGCCCCGCGGCGAGCGCATCTGCGAATTCATCATCCGCCTCTTCATCCCCTCCCGCAAGCGACGCGAGAAGCGCTTGGTACGCATCCCCAAAAGGAACGGCGGTTATAGGGTCATTGGACTCAGAGCTGTACCCTGTACCGGTGGTAGTCGTGTCACCGTGCCTTTGTGCACCGCCATGCCCACCGTGCACGCCGTCATCGTCTTCGCGACG